>ERZ1026866.1545-NODE-1545-length-11556-cov-30.190940_pt1 | contig 11556 bp, 9 predicted proteins | sample MGYA00380163_ERZ1026866 | MGnify/ENA primary metagenome ERZ1026866 (study PRJEB33269, sample SAMEA4719799) | human gut metagenome | biome: human-associated habitat; feature: organic feature; material: feces | place: Cameroon | collected 2013-10 ...
GAATACCTGCTTTTTTTAAACTAAAAAACGTGCAATATCTATGGCGCCCAAACAAAAAAATGATAAAATTATAATTGATTTTTTGTTATTTAAATAATAAAATCTATATTTAATAATAAAAATTATAAGCCTTATCGGAGTAAAGCTATTATGAGAAAAGTAATTGATTTTAATACTAATTGGAAGTTTTCAGAAAAGTGGAATGATGATATAAAAAATACCATTCTAAAATCAACAACCATAACTTTGCCTCATACTGTAAAAGAAATACCTCTTCATTATTTTGATGAGTCTGATACTTGGCTTGTTGCTGGATATCAAAATATATTTAATTATAATAAAAAAGATTTTGCAAATAAGAGAGTTTTAATTAACTTTGAAGGAGTAATGGCTGCTGCAGAAGTATTTGTAAATGCTAAGAGCTTTGGGGAACATAAAGGTGGATATTTACCTTTTATTTATGATATTACAGATTCTTTAGTTGATGGAGAAAATATTATAGCAGTTAAAGTTGACAGCACAGAGAGAAAAGATATTCCTCCTTTTGGAAATGAAATAGATTATTTATGTTACGGCGGTATATATAGAGAAGTACAAATTATTGTAGTTGATGAAGTGTCTATAGAAAATATTATGATTATAGGGGACGCTAAACAAAATATAACTGGAAAAGTGAGAATAAGAAACAGCAAAAAAGAAGACAAAAAAGAAACTTTATTTATTAATCTCTATAACAGAGAATATCATATATGCGAAATAAAAAAAGAAATTACTCTAAAGAAAGATGAATTATTTACTGATATAAATATAAAAGAATATATTGATACAGACAGAATAGAGCTTTGGGATATTGATAATCCTAGACTTTATAGACTAGAGGCTTCTCTTTCTAATGAAGATGCTGTTAGTGTAAATATTGGTTTTAGAGATGTTGAGTTTAGAGATAACGGATTCTTTTTGAATGGTGAAAAAATAAAATTAAGAGGATTAAACAGACATCAGAGTTTTCCTTATGTTGGTTATGCTATGCCTGAGAGAATGCAGAAAAAAGATGCTGATATACTAAAGTTTGATTTGGGACTTAATATAGTTCGCTCTTCGCATTATCCTGCTTCAAGACATTTTTTAAACAGATGCGATGAAATAGGCTTAATGGTTTTTGAAGAGATACCAGGCTGGCAGCATATAGGTGATAAAGATTGGCAGAAGGTTTCTATAGAAAATGTAAAAGATATGATAGAGATAGATTTTCATCATGCTTCTATAATTATATGGGGAGTGAGAATTAACGAGAGTCAGGATAATCATAGCTTCTACAAAGAAACTAATAAAGTAGCTCATAAGTTGGATAAAACAAGACAAACAGGCGGTGTTAGATATATAATGGGAAGTGAGCTTTTAGAAGATGTATATACTATGAATGATTTTAATTGCGATGGAGTTAATGACCCTATAAGAGCTCAAAAGTTTGTTACAAAATTAGATAAAAACGTGCCTTATATGATAACAGAATATAATGGACATATGTTCCCTACAAAGATGCAAGACTCTGAGGAGCGTTTGATTGAGCATACTAAAAGACATTTTGATGTTATTAATGCTGTTGCTATAGATGAGAGTATATCTGGTTCTACTGGCTGGTGTGCTTTTGATTATCATACTCATTATGATTTTGGTTCGGGTGATAGAATATGTTATCATGGCGTTTGCGATATGTTTAGAAATAAAAAATTGGCTGCAAGCGTATACTCTTCACAGATGAATAAAAAAGATTGTGTTGTATTAGAGCCTATCACTATATATGCAAGAGGTGAGAGAGCTATAGGAGGAATATCTCCTTTAATGGTTGCTACAAATTGTGATTATGTGGAGTTTTATTATAAAAATGAATTATTAGCAAAAGAATATCCTGCTTCTGCAAAATATCAAGGTTTGAAACATGCTCCTGTTATTATACAAATGGAGAGAAATATTCCTGGTGTTAGTGCTATGAACTGGGAAGATGCTAAAGTTGTGGGATATATTGACGGCAATGCTGTAATAGAGAAACATTTCCTAAAAAATCCTACTTTCAAAGAGTTGGAAGTAATTTCTGATGATAAAGAAATTAATGCTGTAAGCAATGGTTCTGCTTGGGACGCTACAAGAATAACAGTAAAGGCTATTGACTCTATAGGAAACAGACTTCCATATATTAACGAAGCTATAAAGATAGAAGTTAAAGGCTCAGGTTCTTTAATAGGAAATGATAACCCTGTACTTGAGGGCGGATATTACTCTTTCTGGGTAAAATCTAATAACAAAAAAGGCTCTATAACAGTAACTGTTTCAAACAGCAGAGTAAAAGCTAAAACTATAGAAATTAAAGTAAAATAAATAAATATTTTTTATGTTTTGGAGTTCATTATTATGACTTTGAATTTTACTAAAATGCATGGCATAGGCAATGATTATATATATATAGATTGTTTTAAAGAGAGTTTTACAGTTGAAGATGCCAAAAAATATTCTCCAATTTTAAGTCATAGACATTATTCTATTGGTGCTGATGGTATTGTTTTAATAATGCCAAGTAAAATAGCTGATGTAACTATGAGAATGTTTAATTATGACGGTTCTGAATCTGAAATGTGCGGAAATGGTATAAGATGTGTGGCAAAATATGCTTATGATAATAATATATCAAAAAATAATCCAATGAAAATAGAAACATTAAGGGGCGTTTTGGAGGCTAATTTATTTATAAAAAATGATGAAGTTGATAGCGTTGAGATAAATATGGACTCTCCTATACTTGAAGGATTAAAAATACCAACTACTATAGATAAAACTCCAATAATAGATGAGCCTATTACTTTTAATGGAAAAACTTATTATTTTACTTGTGTATCTATGGGCAATCCTCATTGTGTTATATTTGTAGATGATGTTAAAAATATGAGAATTGATGATATTGGAAGTTTTATGGAAAATAATCCTATGTTTCCAAATAGAACAAATGTAGAGTTTGTGCAGGTTCTTAATAGGGGAGAAGTTATACAAAGAACTTGGGAGAGGGGAAGTGCTGAAACTTTAGCATGCGGTACTGGTGCTTCGGCTGTTTGTGTGGCTGGGTTTATTAGCAAAAGAACTGATAATATTATACTCAATCACCTTTTAGGAGGAGATTTGATATTAACTTATAAAGATAATAATGTATTTATGAAAGGTGAAGCAAGATACGCATACAGAGGATATGTAGAATTATAATGTTTTTATCTTAAATTATCTTTAAATAGCTCCTTTAAGCGATTTCTGCATCCTCCGCAAGCTGTGCCTGCTTTTGTCTTCTTTACTATATCTTTTAGTGTTTTTAATCCGTATTCTTTTTTTAATGTTTCTATCTCTTCAATGGATAATTCTTTACATTTACATATATATTTATTTTCTTCTTTTATCATTATGCTGCTCTTATATATAATTTATTAACTATTCCAATCAAAAAACAAAAAATATAAAAAAATGTTAAAAAACCTCAAAATAGCTATTGAAAAAAAAGAGTATATAGTATATAAAACTACTATAGTAATATACAGTATATTACTATACATTAGTTTGGGAGAGCTATTATGAATAAACCGCCAACAAGAAAGTTTAAAAATTATAACAAAAAACTTGTAAAAATAATACTAGATAATATTGACGATGATGATTATTTTTACAATAAAAAAGTTAATTGGGAGGATTGGGTTATAATGAGGGTAGATGTTGATAATGCTGTAAAGAAGCTTAATTTTGATACATCTATTGAATATTCAGCTATGCTTTTAGAAGATATTTTATATGTACTAAAGGAGTATTGATAATGTGTAATTTATGTCCTAAATATAATACATGTGTAAAATTATGCGATGAGATGTTAAAAAAGATTAGATACGGAAAGAGGGAGTTTAAGAAAAATAGGGATTATTGTAGGGAAGTGGTATTAACTGATAAAGATTTGGAGAATATACTTTATACAAATAGTTTAAGTTATGTAGAATATGAGAGGCTTTCAAATTTAGTTGTAGCAATACTTTCACCAAAGCAAAAGCAATTATTAAAATTATTTTCAGAGGGTAAGAGTCAGGTTGAGTTGGCTAAGATTTTTAATGTGAGTCAATCATCTATTTCACAGAGTTTGCAGGCTATAAAGAAGGAGATATCCAATCAATTTAAGATGGTAATAAACTGTTAGTATAGTATTTTTGTAATTGGGATTTGTGTTTTTTTGATGGTTTAAATAGTTAAAATAAATTTAATATAATAAAAAAGGGTGAAGCAGTAAAGCATCACCCTTTTTATTTTTAAGCTATTAGGCTATTATTATTGTAATAATCTAAGAGCACCTTGTGGTAACTGATTAGCTTGAGCAAGCATAGACAAGTTAGCTTGGTTAAGAATTTGGTCTTTAGCAAGTTTAACTGAAGCTTCAGCCATATCTGTATCACGAATTCTGCTTTCAGAAGCCTGCATATTTTCAAAGCCTACCATTAAGCCTTGAGCAGTCATTTCTAATCTGTTCTGATAAGCACCCAAGTCAGCTCTTTGTTTTAATACTTTAAGAAGAGCTTCATCAACCATACCTATAACTGTATTAGCTTTATTAGGGCTAGAAACACTAATGAAAGTAGCAGTAGTAGCAGGTCCAACTGGATTTTTAAGTCCAAGAGCTTGGCTGTTCATAGTACCAATATAAACACGTTTTCTTTCGTCCATATTAGCACCGATATGTAACCACATAGAAGCTGTAGGAGTATTTTCTCCTGTAGATCTAGCAAATCTTCCAGTCAACATGTTAAGTTTGTTGAATTGAGCTTGTGAAGCAACTCTGTCGATTTCATCTACTAATTGAGAAACTTCGATTTGTACATAAAGTCTGTCTTCATCAGTATAGATACCGTTAGCTGCTTGTATAGCTAATTCACGAATTCTTTGAAGGATATTAGTAGTTTCTTCTAAGTAACCTTCAGTAGTTTGAATGAAAGATATACCGTCTTGAGTGTTTCTTTCAGCTTGACGTAAACCGCGAATCTGAGTTCTCATTTTCTCAGATACTGCTAATCCGCTAGCATCATCTCCAGCTTGGTTGATTCTCATACCGCTAGAAATTTGAGCTGCGTCTTTTCTTAAATCTACTTGGCGGAATTTAAGAGTTCTTTGTGCATTTATTGCACTGATATTATTATTGATAACCATATGGTTCCTCCGTGAAAATTGTTTATTAGTCCATCCTTGAACTAGTATATATTATCGGTTGATGCTAATTAATTATTAATTTTTTTTGACAGCTTTAGATATTTTTTTATAATTTTTTGGAAAATGTTATGTTTATTATGTATTTATAAGATTTTTTCTATGTTTTTACTCTATAAGCATATATTTATTTATTTATTTTTTAATATACTATCTATAAGTATTATAGAACTTTGTTTTTTATTTAAAAATTTATAAATTTAGGATTCATAGTGTTTACAAATAAAGAAAAAATTGAATTTTTTAACGCTGTAGAAGATGGTGACATTCAGAAAATAAAATATTTATTGAATAAAGATAATTATATAAATATAAATGTATTTGGAATAGCAAAAATATTAATTGACAATAATAAAAATGATGTTGAAAAAAAAGATGTTGAAATTGATTTTAAGAATGAAGAAGGATACACTCCTTTAATGATTGTCTCTTATAAAGGAAATACTGACATAGTAAAACTTTTATTGGAGTATAATGCTTCTGTAGATATAACTAATAATTATAATTATACTGCTTTGATATATGCATGTATTTATGGCAATTTAGATGTCGTTAAAATTCTTCTTGAACATAAAGCTGATATGTATATAGAGACTAAATTAGAAAAAAATTATTTAACAGCATTGATGATAGCTTGCAGTCAAAATTATACTGAAATAGTGAGAATATTACTTGAAAACGGCTATGACCCTAATTATAAAAATCAAAGAGGAGAAACAGCGTTTATATATTATATTTCTATAGAAAACAACCCTAGTATAGAAATAATAAAATTATTATTAGAATATGGTGCAGATATAAATGCTCAAAATAGCAAAGGCTCTACAGCATTGATGCTTGCTTCTTACGATGAAGAAAAAAAAGATTTTATGAGGACTTTATTAGAAAACGGTGCTGATACGGAATTAACAAATAATTATAATGGGAATACCGCATTGCTTAATGCATGTGAACGAAGAAATATTGAAGGAGTTAAACTTCTTCTTGAATATAATGCTAATATAAATGTGCAAGATGAATTTAAAAAAACTCCTTTAATATTAGCCTGTGATGCTGATTCTTATGATATAGTAAAAATATTGTTGGAGCATAATGCCGACATAAATTTATCAGACCATAGAAAAGAAACGCCTCTAATGTATGCAGTAGAAGAAAAAAATAGAGATATTGTTGAACTTCTTCTTAAATATAATCCTGATTTAACATTAAAAAATGAATCTTCAAAAACTGCATTAGATATTGCATATAAAAGAAATAATTATGTAAAAGAAATAGCAGATTTAATAAAAGAAGCTTCCTCTAGAGAGATACAATTTTTATATGCTGCTGCTGAAAATAATATTGATAAAGTTTTAAAATATATTGCTGAAGGAATTGATATTAATAATACAATAGATGAATCAGATGATTCAATAGGTTCTAATGCTTTGATTTTAGCTTCAGAGTTTCATCATAAAGAAATAATAAAAATATTATTAGAGCATAATGCTGATGTTAATTTTAAAAATTATTTAAATAAAACAGCTTTAGAATATGTTGCTAGTAATGATGATAATTTTGATATAGCTTTAGAGTTTATAAAAAGGGGAGCTGATGTAAATGCTTTATATAATGAAAATGCTACACCTTTAATGTATGCTGCTTCCCACAATGCTAAAAAAATATTAAACTTATTAATAGAGCATAATGCTGATATTAATATTCAAACTAAATCAGGCTACACTGCTTTAATTCTTGCGGCTATGCATAATCATATTAATATAGTAAAAATTTTAATAGAAAATAAAGCAGATGTATTTGCAAGAGATGGTTATGGAAGAAGATGTTCATATTATGCAGATGAAAATTGGAATGATGAGATGTATAAAATTTTTAGTAAATATCATGATGATGAATATAAAAAAAATACTCAATTTATTTTTGATGTTTTATATTCCAAAACTGATGAAATAAATAAATATATATCTGAAGGCGGAGATGTTAACTTTCAAGATGATAGGGGACTTACAGCTTTAACTGTTGTAGAAAAGAGAGAGATTGCAAAAATATTATTAGATAATAATGCAGATATTAATAAAAAAGGAAGGGACGGATATACTCCATTAATGATGGCTGTAAGGAGAGAGAATATAAATCTTATAGAATTCTTTATAGAAAATAATGCTGATCTTGATATGTATGATCCAGAAGGAAATACTGCATTAATTATAGCTGCTAAAAATCACAAAGATGATATATTTGAGCTTTTATTAAAAAACGGAGCAGACCCATCTATAAATAATGAAGATTTAAAATTCTATATAGAGTTTGAGGATGAAATGCAAAATATATTAGAAAAATACAGTAAGTAGTTTTTTATAGTAGTTAAAAATTATTTTGTAAATATGTAATTTACTTATATCTTATTAAATTACATAGTATAGCGTTTTATAAAATAATTTTTTAAAAAAAAAATTTATTTAGCTTTTGACTTTATTTCTAATAACAGTTATTATCTAAGCCTAATGGTTTTAATTTTATATAGGGGTTTATTTATGAAAAATTTATTAATGGTGAAATTTATAGCACCTATTATAATATTTTTATTACTATTGTTTGTAGCCATTTTAATTATTTATAAGCCTTTATATAGGGGAAGATTCTTAAATGAAAGATATCTAAAACTATTAGAGGCAAAGACAAGAACAGAAAGTTATGTTGAAGAATTAAAAAATACTATATACGTTATGGGAGCGTATTTAGAGTCTAATCCTAGTTTAGTTGAGGTTGGAAATTTCTTAACCAATGTTCAGAAGCTTGATTCAGGTTATTTAAATCTTTATTTTGGAGATACTGTTCCTTATTCCAGAGGAGGTATTTTTATAAATTCATTAGAACCTTTTCCAACAACATATGACCAAACTTCAAGAGATTGGTATAGAGCTGCTGTAGCTACTAATGATATAATGATAAGTAATCCTTATATTGATTATGTATCTAAAAATCTTACTGTAACATTTTCAAAGGCAGTTTATACTAATAACTCATTAAAAGGCGTATGTGCTGTAGATTTTGATAATATAAACGGCATAGCTGAAAGTTTAAAGAAGAATTATAAAGAAGAGGTTTATATTGTTTCTGAGAATGGTATTTTTATGACTCATACCAATGATAATTATATATTAAATGAAACAAATAATTTATTTACTTATAAAACGTTTGCTAATTTTAGCGGCAATTTATTATCGCATGTTGGTGATTTGAATATTGTAAAAGATGAATGGTATTCTATTCAAAAAGTAGATAATGCTCCTTGGTTATTAGTATTTAGAGGAAGTGCTAAGCCGTTTTATTCACAGTTTAATTTTTTAATGCTTTCTTTATTTTTATGTATAGTTCTCCTTATAATTTTGGAATGTTTATTAGTAGCAAAAATAGTAATACCTTTATCTAATAATTTATATAGGGCTATTGATATAATGAAGCTTATGAAAGAGGGAAAGTTTGATAATAAATTTAATAAAAAAGATTTAGCAAGAAAAGATGTTGCAGGAGTTTTATCAAATTCTATTAATGATATGCAAAAACTAATGTATGAGATACTTTCTAAATTAAAAACTAATATATCTCTCATCAATGCTTCTTCTGAAGAAATATCAGGCGGAATTGATGATTTATCAAATAGAAGTTCATCTCAGGCTGCTGCTGTTGAGGAGATGACAAGCTCTATAGAAAATTTATTTACAGCTATATCAAATACTTCAAAGAGTTCATTTGAAGCTAAGAATATGAGTTCTAAGGTTACTGAGTCTACTCAACATGGAGTTGATGCTGTTAATGAAATATCTCATAATATGATGGAGATTTCTGAATCTAGTAAAGAGATTTCTAATATTACAAAATTAATACAATCAATAGCATTTCAGACAAACATATTAGCACTTAATGCGGCAGTTGAAGCGGCTCGTGCAGGAGAGCAGGGAAGGGGATTTGCTGTTGTAGCTTCTGAGATTAGAGCGTTGGCACAAAATGTTAATGAGGCTGCTGGTAATATTACTAACATTATAGAAAAAACAGTTGCCAAAATAGAAATTGGAGATGAGTCAGTTAAATCATCTTTAGCTATACTTTTAGAGATAGAAAAATCGGCTAAAGAGGTTTCAGACATATTAGTTAATATATATGAAGCAGCTTCTGAAGAGGAAGATAGTGTAAGACAAATTAATGTTGCTATGAATGAATTAAATGAGATTACTCAAGAGAACTCAGAATTAGCAAATAAAAGCTCTATTTTAGGAAAAGAGATTGTAGATGGAGCTAATAATTTATCATCTGAACTAGAATATTTTAAAGTTAATACAGATGATTGATTATATTTAAAATATTGTTATGATTAAAGTAAAGGACTTGTATATTTTGCAAGCCCTTTATTTATTTTTAATTTTCTCCAAAATGAAATCCCACGCTAATTAATGCACCAATAGAATGATGCTGATTTATATTTCTTGAAGCAAATAGTTTTGACACATCATTTTTATTAAAAAACATATATTCGTAAAAAAGATTAATACCTACTACTAGAGCACGATTATCATAAGTATATATTCTTCTCTCAGCAGATAGGTTTAGATATAAAGATATTGGAACTTGATTAAGCTTTTCATTAAGACCATCTATAAAAGGTGTAAATTTAGCTCCAACAGAAAGACCATAAACAGCATATTGATTAGTATTAATAGCATTTGGTAAAAACATAGGAGTTACTATAAATTTACAAGCTAAACCAGTATTGATGCCAATTATATCCATTTGATTTATACTGTATTTATCACTTGGATTATTTTTCACGGATAAAGAACCAAAATTAATACCTGTATCAAATAACAAGTCTATACCTTTCAATTTTTTATCTATTGGAAAATTATATCCCAATTGTAAGTTTAAATCTCCTCTTCCTTCAAGTACACTTCCTGTTAAATCTGTAAAACTTCCAACAACTCCAAGTTTAGCAAGAAAATCTAATGTAAATTCTGCAAATAGACTATTTGAAATTATTATTAAAGATGTAATAATTACAACTATTTTAGTTTTCATATGATGTATCCTTATATTTTAGGTTTATGAATTAATTATCATATAAAATTATAATATAATATATAAAAAAAACAATTGGTATTTTTATAAAAGATTAATTGAAAAAATTATAAAACAAAGGCATTATAAAACATACTATAAAAGCCCATGCTGCATAAACATATATATAAAGCACATTCTTAGTGTCTCCTATAGTGATGTTTTTAATATCTTTTATATCTTCATTGTTTTTAAAAATATTTAAAATAGACTTTATATTAAAAAATGTTATAAAAACTAAATTGCCAAGCATAACTAAATTTGTGCCTACTAATGTTATCTTGTTTGGAGTAATTCCGTATTCTGCTAATCTATACAAAGAAGAAGTTAATACTAATATATCAAACAATATTGCTACTATAGGAAGAACAATATATAAAGCCTTAGTAAATATACTTGATTTATAATCAGCCCTTACAAAGAACATATTTAATACAATTACAGCAAGCATAATATTATAAAGTATAAAAGTAACTCTGTTATCATAAGGTCTTATATCTGGCATTAATAGAAGAAGCAAAAGTATAAATATAAATAATAAACTAAAAGGCATTAATATTCTTGATAAATATATAGAAATATTAGTTTTCATTTTTCTATAAACTATATATACCAAAAAAGGAAATATTGAACTTAAGAATGATATGGATAATAATATTAATTTAATTATAACTTTTTCATCTAAACTTTGGATAATATCTTGTATTAAATACAAAACTATTGCTATAAATATTCCAAATACTGTTGATACTACACCTGTTATTAAAGCAGCAAATATTGATATATCGGCAGAAAATGTAAAGAACTCTGAAATAGTTTTAGAATTTAATACTTGAAATCCATTATATGATAAAGCTATTATTATAAAAAATATGATAACAGAAAATATATATTTAATATAATAAAACTGTGAATATAGTTCCATATTTTCAATAGTATTAATTACAGCAAAGAAAGTAGTGCTTAAATTGATAATTGACACAAATAAAAAAGATAAAAATATTATAGCAATATTTCTTAAATTAAACTTTGAATTAATATTGAAAATCAAACTAAAACAGAAAAAATAAAATATATAAAAATAAAAACTATCTATAAAAAAAATATTAAAATTAGTAGTGGAATAAACATTATCAATTAATTTAGCAATATTTAAATAAGAATATATAC
>ERZ1026866.1546-NODE-1546-length-11555-cov-6.476609_pt1 | contig 11555 bp, 10 predicted proteins | sample MGYA00380163_ERZ1026866 | MGnify/ENA primary metagenome ERZ1026866 (study PRJEB33269, sample SAMEA4719799) | human gut metagenome | biome: human-associated habitat; feature: organic feature; material: feces | place: Cameroon | collected 2013-10 ...
CCGAGATGTGCATGCCCGGCGATAACGTCATGATGCACGTTGAGCTGCTGACCCCGGTTGCTATGGAAGAGGGTCTGCGTTTCGCTATCCGTGAGGGTGGCCGTACCGTTGGCTCTGGCGTTGTCGGCAAGATCATTGAGTGATCTTGACCCTTCGCGCCTGTCCTAAGGCTAAAGGTTAAACTTTCAAAGAGCGTTCCCATTCCGGAGAGTGGGAACGCTCTTTTTGGCATCTTTGGCTCCTCTGCTGATGCGGCAGGGGAGCCTTTTGTGTTCTGTACAGAAGACTCTTTACAAAAAAAGATGTTCTGTTATACTGAAGACAGATGAGGAAATAAAAAGATGCTGGAGGGCGCAAGCGATGGCATTTGATTATAAGAAAGAGTACAGGGAATTTTATCTCCCGCCGAAAAAGCCGCAGCTGATTACGATCCCACCCATGAATTTTGCAGCAGTGCAGGGGAGGGGTGATCCCAATGAACCGAATGGCGAATATAAGGCGGCAATCGAACTGCTGTACGGCATTGCGTATACCCTCAAAATGAGCTATAAGGGGCAGCATAAAATAGATGGTTATTTTGAATATGTCGTTCCGCCGTTGGAAGGCTTGTGGCATCAGGCGGGAGTGAACGGTGTGGACTATGCGCACAAGGAGACGTTCGAGTGGACATCTATGATTCGACTGCCGGAATTTGTGACACCGACCGATTTTGACTGGGCCGTGCAGGAAGCAACGGCCAAGAAAAAGAAGGATTTCTCGAAGGTCCAGTTCTTCCCTTACGAAGAGGGCCTTTGCGTCCAGTGCATGCACCTCGGTGCCTATGATGACGAGCCGGAGACGCTGCATTTGATGGATGCCTTTGCAGAGGAACAGGGGTATAAGCTTGACTTCGGAAACCGCCGCCACCACGAAATTTATCTTTCCGACCCGCGCAAGGCGGCCCCGGAAAAGTGCAAGACGGTGCTGCGTCATCCGATTCGAAAAAAATAATTCCGGTCAAATCCACAAAAGATGTCGCTTTTGGTTGTGAAATGTGCTATACTAAAGTCATCTGTAAAAGCACACATGCAACAGGGAGGAGAATATCATGCAGCACGAAACCGTGATCGTTCTGGATTTCGGCGGCCAGTACAACCAGCTGATCGCCCGCCGCGTCCGCGAAAACAATGTCTACTGTGAAATCTATTCCTACAAGACGGATCTGGCGCTCATCAAGGCGAAGAACCCCAAGGGCATCATCTTTACCGGTGGCCCCAACAGCGTTTATCTGGAGGATTCCCCCACGATCGACCCGGAGATCTTCAACTGGGGCGTGCCTGTTCTGGGCATCTGCTATGGCAGCCAGTTGATGATGCACCTGCTGGGTGGTCACGTCTGCCGCGCACCGGAGCGCGAGTACGGCAAGACGGAGGTCTTCGTGGACAATTCCAGCAAGATGTTTGCGGATGTTCAGCCCTCCACGATCTGCTGGATGAGCCACAACGATTATATCGAACAGGCGGCGCCCGGCTTCAAGATCACGGCCCACACGGTCAACTGCCCGGTGGCCGCTGCCGAGAACGCTGAAAAGGGCCTGTACGCCGTTCAGTTCCACCCGGAAGTCCTGCACACTGCCGAGGGCAAGAAGATGCTGCACAATTTTGTGTACAACGTCTGCGGCTGCACCGGCGACTGGAAGATGGACTCCTTCGTGGAGAACAACGTCAAGGCGCTGCGTGAGGAGATCGGCGACGGCAAGGTACTGTGCGCCCTGTCTGGCGGCGTGGATTCCTCGGTTCTGGCGGCTATGCTGGCCAAGGCGGTCGGCAAGCAGCTGACCTGTGTGTTCGTGGATCACGGTCTGCTCCGCAAGAACGAGAAGGAAGAGGTCTGTGCGGTCTTTGGCCCCGGCAATCCGAACTTTGACATCAATTTTGTCTGCGTGGACGCCCGCGAGCGCTATTTCAGCAAGCTGGCCGGTGTCACCGAGCCGGAGCGCAAGCGCAAGATCATCGGCGAGGAGTTTATCCGCGTCTTCGAGGAAGAGGCCAAGAAGATCGGCAAGGTGGATTTCCTTGCGCAGGGCACCATCTACCCGGACGTCGTTGAGAGCGGTCTGGGCGGCGAATCCACCGTCATCAAGAGCCACCACAACGTCGGCGGTCTGCCCGATACTGTGGACTTCAAGGAGCTGGTGGAGCCCCTGCGCAACCTGTTCAAGGACGAAGTCCGTCAGGTCGGCCGTGAGCTGGGTCTGCCGGAGTATCTGGTCAGCCGCCAGCCGTTCCCCGGCCCCGGTCTGGGCATCCGCATCATCGGCGAAGTGACCCCTGAAAAGGTCGCCATCGTGCAGGATGCAGACGCCATCTGGCGCGAGGAGATCGCCAAGGCGGGCCTCGATAAGGAGATCAACCAGTATTATGCCGCGCTGACCAATATGCGCAGCGTCGGCGTCATGGGCGACGAGCGCACCTACGACTATGCGGTGGCTCTGCGCGCCGTGACCACCACCGACTTCATGACGGCCGAAAGCTACAATATGCCGTGGGATGTCCTCGGCACCGTCACCAGCCGCATCGTCAATGAGGTCAAGCACGTCAACCGCGTCTTCTATGATTGCACCGGTAAACCGCCGGCTACGATCGAGCTCGAGTAATCTGCAAAACCTGAAAAGTATTGATACAATGCGATATTTTGAGAACCAAAAGGTGCTCTGATACTGCTTTGATACTATCAGACGATTATTCATAAAGAGAGACATGAAAATGCCCTCTGAGAAACGGTAAGTTTTTCAGAGGGCATTTTTGTGTCTTTTATTCTTTACGCCACTTTTTCTTCGGCTCGTACCGGCCGCAGCCGTCGGCGGTCTGTGGCCAGTTGAGCTTCCATTCCAGATACTCTTCCTTGGTGATCTCGCCCTCCCGGAGCTGTTTCTTACGGAGCTGCCACTCCTTCAGGAAATCATCCAGCAGGCGATAGCGGAAGCTGACTGCCATGTGCTTTTCCGGGAGATCCGGGTCGGTGGTGTCTGTGACCTCATAGAGCCGGGTGCCGGGATAGTGCTCGTCCAGCTCGAACAGAGTGTACATCACATCCTCTGCGGCGTACAGGGTCGGCTCATAGAGGGAACGGTAGTTCACGTCCAGCACCTCCGCAATCTTGCGGAGCAACTCTTCTTTAGGAGTGCGGGTGTTGCTTTCGTATTGTGCGATGCGGATGTCTGCGCTTTTCTCCTCAAACCCGATGGCAATGCCCAGTTCTTTCTGGGTCATACCTCGGAGGTTGCGGGCACGTTTGATGCGGTCACCGACTGCCATGCGATTACCTCCTGACTTAAACATATTTGTTGAACCTAGTATAGCACAGAAAAATAGGAGGTGCAATAGAAAATAAACAAAAAAGTTTAAGATTTTACCTGAAAACCTCTTGACTTAACGGAATGTGTTTAGTATAATGGAAGCACAAAAAGATAAGCAAAAATGCTTAGTAAAATTGAATGACCGCCAAACTGATCCAAACCGCCAAGACCTTCCGAAAGGAAGCGAGCGCTCCACAAGGGGACGGCACAGCACCGCAAAGGGGATATGCCTGCCGGAAGTCAGCGAGGATGAAGCGGCACCGAAATGAAACCGACAAGGAAAGGACAAAAAATGGCAAACAGCATTTTTATCAAGGCAGACGAGCTGGCAAAGGAGCTGGACATCTCGCAGGGGCTGGCGTACAAAATGATCGCCCAGTGGAACGAGGAACTGAGAGCCAAGGGCTACACGACCGTGGGAGGCCGGGTAAGCAGGAAGTACTATCAGGAGAAGATCTACGGGGCAGGGGAGGAGTGATAGGATGCCAGCCTAATCTATCAGGAATTGCAGCGGCTGGCCGTGGATGAAGAAGTTCCGCCGGATTTGCTGGAGACCCTGCAAATGGTGGCTCTGACGTTGAACGGACTTAAGGAGGAATGCGAATGACGGACAATAGAAAAACGACCGTACCGGGTGCATCTGTTGGCGCAGATGCGGTACAGTCGTCCTCAAAAATCAACACCAATATTATAACAAATTCTGACAAGCAAATCAATCTGCAAGCCGCGAAAAAGTCAAACAATTTCGGGCTGAACACGGTATCAATGACCGAACTGTACGACACGGTGTATCCACCCCGGAGACCCATCGTGAATGACCTGCTGTACAGCGGCACCTACCTCTTTGTAGGTGCGCCCAAGGTGGGTAAGTCCTTCTTCATGGGGCAGCTTGCCTACCATGTGGCGATGGGGCTTCCGCTGTGGGAGTACGAGGTGCATCAAGGTACCGTCCTCTATCTGGCGTTGGAGGATGATTACGCCCGGCTGCAGCGGATGGCGCGTTCATCATGCAGAAGAAGCGGCGCACGGACAACACCGCACTACTGGACATCGTGGGGCGTGACCAGCCGGATCAGGAGCTGACATTGGAGTTTGACCGGGAACGCTGCGTGTGGGAGTTCCAAGGAGCCGAAACGGAACTCTGGAAGCTGCCGCCCGACCCGCTTCTGGAAGCGGTGGCAAAGATGCTCAGCCCGGAACAGCCAGAGTGGAGCGGTACGCCCACGGAGCTGCTGGAATGTCTGTCTGGTGTGAGCATACAGGCAAACATCCTGACCCGGAAGCTGAACGTGAGTGCCGACAGGTTCTACAACGATTATGGAATTCGGTACGAAAGCAAGCGCACCCATGAGGGCAGAGTGGTCAAATTAACGTTGGAAAATTCTGGGGCGTGACGATTCGTGACGGTATTTTTGCTACTATGTAAAATACCGTCACAATCGACACAACCGACACGGGATGGTGATAACGATGAAAAATGTGCAAATTTCACGGGAACTTTTCGTCGCCTTGCTGCATTATCATTTGAGCGGCGAAAATGAGTACGAAGAAGTCATTGAGCAGGGTCTGGAGCAAAAACTGGATGCGATGCTGCGGCATGAGCTGTATGCCCAGTACAAGACAGCACCCACCGAGGAACAGCGGGAGCAGGCTCGGCAGGAGTATCTGGACAGACGAGGCGTGCCAGAAAGCTTCCGCTGGTGAGTTCCTCTATTATTGGCAGAGGACAGGAGCGTGTCACGCTCCTGTGAATGCAATCACGCAGGAAGGTGGTGTTGGACCGGGCAGCGGCGAGGTACAGCGAAACCCCGTCCGCAGACGAAGGCCCCCGGCAGGGCGCGAAGGCATCTTTTGATGGACGGAACGTCTGTCAAAAGTGCTTTTGCGTTACTTTCGACGAAAGTAACAAAGCCTTTGCCGTGTCCGGCACCAGTTACTTCCACAGAGAAAGGAAGTGCGATTGAAAAGAACCATTTCCGCAATGCGGGGCCCCGGCTCCCTCAACCATAACCGGAGAAGTTTCACCGCTGAAAACGTAGACCCGGAGCGCAGCAGCCTGAATGTTGTGTATCGGGATGAACCGATTCAGAAGGTGTACCACGAACTGTTTGACGAGGCAGTGAAGCGCTACAATGCCAAGCAGAAGCGCAAGGACCGCTGTATCACCGACTACTATGAGCACCTGCGGACAGGCAAGCAGGAAAAGCTTTTCCATGAGCTGATCGTCCAGATCGGCAACAAAGATGATATGGGTGTCCTGACCGAGAATGGCGCACTGGCAAAGGAACTGCTGGACGAGTATATGCAGGGCTTCCAAGAGCGGAACTCGACACTGCGGGTGTTCGGGGCTTTCCTCCACATGGACGAAGCTACGCCCCATCTGCACATCGACTTTGTGCCGTATGTGTCCGGCTGGAAGGGCAAAGGACTGGACACCAAGGTCTCCCTGAAGCAGGCTCTGAAGGCCTTGGGCTTTGCAGGCGGCTCCAAGCGAGAATCCGAGCTGAACCAGTGGATCAACGCCGAGAAAGAGCAGCTTGCTGCCGTGATGGAGCGGCACGGCATCGAGTGGGAACAGAAAGGCACCCACGAAGAGCACCTGTCTGTGCTGGACTTCAAAAAGCAGGAGCGTAGTAAAGAGGTAGTGGCTCTGGAAGCTGCCAAGCAGGAGTGCCAGACCGACCTGACCGAGATGCAGGAACAGCTGGAAACAGCGCAGACAGCCGTAGAAGCCGCTGAACAGCGGGTACAGAAAGCAGAGCTGACCTACCAGAAGCAGAGCCAGAAGCTGAACAAGCTGGCTCCCATTATGGAAGGTTTGGAAAACCTGTCAGCGCAATACTCCCAGCGGCCAGAAGAATGGGTGCCAGAAGCAGCCACATTTGAGACCGCCAAGAGCTATCGGGAGAAGAAGGCCATGCCGCTGATCCAGAAGTTGGTGAAGGTACTCTTTGCCCTCCATCGGAAGTACTGGGAGGTCAAGGACGAGCGAGATAAGTATCTGCACTTCTATCAGGACGAGAAGAAAGCTACCCATCATCTGAGCCAGCGGCTGAAAGAGGTGGAGGCTGAAAACTCTCAGCTCTATGCGATGAAACGTGATTTCAGGCGAGTATGGAACTATTTCGGTGCCGAAAAGATGCAGCAGGTCATTGGGCTTATGAGGGGGCAGGAGCAGACCGCGGATAGAAGCCAGAAGAAGAACAGGCAGAACAGCATAGAGCTGTAAGCATAGCAGACCCCCGTCAGCGAATGTTGGCGGGGGTCTGTACATATAAGTGATAATTCGACCCCGAAAAATGCAATAGCAATATTTATCGGCTTGCAATCACGGAAAAGCTGTGGTACGCTTTACTAGGATAGTATAAAGGGAAAGTATATCCTTTTTGGGAAAAACACCATGATGTACCAATAGTAGTACATTTACTATGTTAAAATGAAAGAAAACAATGCGGAAATCCGCATTTGATGGAGGAAATAAAAATGGTAGACACCAAAAAAGAGCAGGAACGCGAAGAGCTGCACCGTGCAATCTGGGCGATTGCGGATGATCTGCGTGGCGCAGTGGACGGATGGGATTTCAAGAGCTACGTTCTCGGTACGATGTTCTACCGTTATATTTCGGAGAACATTGCCAGCTATATCAATCAGGGCGAAATTGATGCAGGCAACCCGGACTTCCGCTATGAAGATATGTCTGATGCAGAGGCAGAGCAGGCACGGGAAGGGCTAGTGCAGGAAAAAGGGTTCTTCATCCTGCCTAGTGAGTTGTTCTGCAATGTACGAGCAAAAGCGGCCAGCGATGAAAACCTCAACGAAACGCTGGAAACAGTCTTCCGGCACATTGAGGAATCCGCAAAGGGCAGCTCCTCTGAGGGACAGTTTGCAGGGTTGTTCGATGATTACGATGTCAACAGTAATAAGCTGGGTGCGACTGTTGCCAAGCGCAATGAGAAGCTCGTGAAACTGCTGAACGGCGTAGCAGATATGAACCTTGGAGATGTGAAAGAGCATGACATTGATGCTTTTGGCGATGCCTACGAATACCTGATGACCATGTACGCCAGCAATGCGGGCAAGTCCGGCGGCGAGTTCTTTACGCCTGCCGATGTTTCGGAGCTGCTGACCCGGCTGGGTACGGTAGGCAAGAAGGAAATCAACAAGGTCTATGATCCTGCCTGCGGTTCCGGTTCGCTGCTGCTGAAGGCAGAAAAGGTGCTGGGACGGGACGCTGTCCGCAACGGCTTCTTTGGGCAGGAAATCAACATCACAACGTACAACCTGTGCCGCATCAATATGTTCCTGCACGACATTGAGTTTGACAAATTCGACATTGCCTGTGAGGATACGCTGACCAATCCACAGCACTGGGATGATGAACCTTTTGAGCTGATCGTATCGAATCCGCCGTACTCCATCAAGTGGGCCGGTGACGAGAATCCGCTGCTCATCAATGACCCGCGTTTTGCTCCGGCTGGTGTGCTGGCTCCGAAGAGCAAAGCGGATTTGGCTTTTATCATGCACTCGCTGGCATGGCTGGCTTCCAACGGTACGGCTGCAATCGTCTGTTTCCCTGGCATCATGTACCGTGGCGGCGCAGAGCAGAAAATTCGCAAGTATCTGGTGGACAACAACTTCATTGACTGCATCATCCAGTTGCCGAGCAACCTGTTCTTTGGTACCAGTATTGCCACCTGCATCATGGTGCTGAAAAAGGGCAAAACAGATAATAAGGTGCTGTTCATTGATGCTTCTTCCGAGTGCGTCAAGGTGACGAATAACAACAAACTCACCCCGGAGAACATTAACAAAATAGTGGACACCTTTGCACAGCGGACAGAAGAAGCATACTTCTCCCATCTGGCGGAGTATTCCGAGGTGCAGGAAAATGACTATAACCTGTCGGTTTCTACTTATGTGGAAGCCAAGGATACCCGCGAGAAGATCGACATTGTGAAGCTGAACGCTGAAATTGCGCAAATCGTAGCACGAGAAAACGAACTGCGGGCCGCCATTGACCAGATCGTGGCAGAAATCGAGGGCTGAGATGGAAAACGAAAAGAAAGATTCTGCATTGGTACGTTCTTCTGCGGCGGAATACCTGACCTTTGTTGCCTCTACGGGCGAGGACAAGGACAGCATTGAGATGCGCTACGAGGATGAAAACATCTGGCTGACGCAAAAGATGATGGCGACCCTTTACGATGTGGGGCTTCCGACCATCAATGAGCATATCAAAAAGATTTATGCTGACCATGAGCAGGACGAGGCGGCAACGATTCGGAAATTCCGAATAGTTCAAAATGAGGGTGGCCGACAGGTTACTCGCAGCGTGAACCACTATAATCTGCAAATGATTATTGCGGTCGGCTTCAAGGTGAACAACCAGCGGGCGGTGCGGTTCCGTGTCTGGGCAAATCAGATCGTGGAGCAGTACACCATCAAGGGGTGGGCAATGGATGAGGAGCGCCTGAAAAACGGCGGCACAGTCCTGACCAAGAAATACTTTGAAGAGCAGTTGGAACGTATCCGGGAAATTCGTATTTCGGAGCGCAACTTCTACCAGAAACTCACCGATATTTACGCTACTTCGCTGGATTATGACCGCAATGCGCTGACCACAAAAGAGTTCTTTGCAAAGGTGCAGAACAAGATGCACTATGCCGTGCATCGCCATACGGCGGCAGAACTGCTCTATGAGCGTGCCGATGCCGAAAAGCCGCACATGGGGCTTCACACATGGAAGGATGCTCCTAACGGCAAAATCAAAAAGAGTGATGTTTCGGTGGCGAAAAATTACCTGACCGAAGATGAAATGAAGTCCATGGAGCTGATCGTTTCGGCTTACCTCGACCTTGCCGAGAACCGTGCCCGCCGTCATATCCCCATGACCATGGAGGACTGGGCCAAGCGGTTGGATATCTATTTGCAGGCAGATGATCTGGAAGTGCTGAAGGACGCAGGCAAGATCTCGGCACAGCTTGCAAAGATGCACGCCGAAACAGAGTTTGAAAAGTACCGTGTGGTGCAGGATCGGCTGTACCAGAGCGATTTTGACAGGTACTTGGAGGAAAACCTAGAGTAAAGATGAGACTTGAGATTTGGAGTTTCGTAGTGGATGTGCTCTCATTAATTGCAACAGTTGTATTGACAGTTGCAATCTATTGGCTACAGCGCTCACATGAAAAAGAACGTGAGCAAATGGAAGTGGAGGCGCAGAAAAAAGCTGTTGCTGAAGCGGCAAGAGTTTTTCTGATTGATAATGAAGATGAAATAGAGTATTTGCCGTTGTCGACGATAGCAAAGACTTTGAAACTCAAAAGAAAGCATCATAGAGCGATAACGACCAAGTTTTTAAGATGTAGTGAGGAAGTCCAAAAGGAAATCCTCAAGCATGCCAATTTTCAGCCAATAGAGGTTTCTAAAGAACAGGTGAGTACTGCATTAAAACGACTAAAAGATGATATTAAGGCGTGCGGTTTTGGACGAGATACTTTATATGATGGGGCTAAATACTTTCATCGAGCGATAGAGTGTTATTCGGATGAAAAAATTGAAACCGTAAATCCGTACATATTTGAGGACATAAGGCGAACACACTTTTATCAAGGTGATTCACTCCGATTATTAAAAAACACGAGCTATAACGGAACGCTATACGGATATATGTATGATTACCTTCACTCCGCAGATTTGGGAAAATCCAAATGGCTACTGCAGCCACCAATTGATATGGTTTGGTCGCAATGCAATTTAGCTAGATGCCCGGAAGAAATAATGACATTCTGGACGATGCGAGTTGTTATTGACTGTTGCCGGGTATTTGCTGAATCAGAAGAAGATTTTGTTTTTGATGAAGATTTGATTGAAACACAGGAAGATATGTACTATTATGCGGTGATGGCACTGTACAGTACCTATATTGCAAAGAAAGAAGAGGGTGCGGATGAGTAAGCTAGATGAACTGCTCCGGGAGCTTTGCCCGGATGGTGTGGAATACAAGAAACTGGGTGAAATTGCAACAATTTCTCGTGGAGGAAACTTTCAGAGGAAGGATTTTCTAACAGAGGGTGTGCCGTGTATCCATTACGGCCAGATTTATACAAAATATGGCCTGTTCGCGGATAAGACATTTACCTTTATAAGTGAAGAATGTGCGAAAAAGCAGAAGATAGCACAGCCCAATGATATTGTCATGGCAGTTACAAGCGAAAACATTGAAGATGTTTGTAAATGCCTTGCATGGCTGGGTGACGAGCCTGTGGCGGTCAGTGGACATTCGGCAATTATTCACCATAATCAGAATGCAAAATATTTGGTTTATTACTTCCATTCGCAGATGTTTTTTGCACAAAAGCGCAAGCTGGCGCATGGAACAAAGGTTATCGAAGTGACACCGGATGCACTGGTGGATATTACTTTGCCGGTTCCTCCTGTTGAAATTCAGCATGAAATTGTTCGGATCTTGGACAATTTCACAAATCTTACAGCGGAGCTTACAGTGGAGCTTACAGCTCGCCAAAAGCAGTACGCATTTTATCGGAATAAGCTATTGACATTTGGCAAAACCGAAGGGGCTAGGATTGAGAGAATCTCTTTGGGCGATATCGGGCCGATTTGTATGTGTAAGCGCATTTTGAAGAGCCAAACAAATACAGTTGAAGGTGTCCCTTTTTATAAAATTGGAACATTTGGCAAGAAAGCAGATGCATATATTTCGAAAGAAACATTTGACGAGTATCGGTCCAAGTATAGTTTTCCGAAGAAAGGTGATGTGTTGATTTCGGCGGCAGGAACGATTGGAAGAACTGTCGTTTATGATGGTAAGCCGGCGTATTTTCAAGATTCTAACATCGTTTGGATTGATAACGATGAAAGTATTGTTTTGAATAGCTATCTTCGCTACTGCTATGAACTGAAACCGTGGAAGGTATCCAGCGGAGGGACAATACAGAGGTTATACAATGATAATGTTGCAAAAGCGATAATTACCGTTCCTTCTCTCGATGTCCAGAACCGCATTGTAAATGTGCTGGACAACTTTGAGAAAATCTGTTCTGACCTCAACATTGGTTTGCCTGCTGAAATTGAAGCCCGGCAGAAGCAGTACGAGTATTACCGAGATAAGCTCTTGACATTTGCAGAAACCGGCAACACAATTTTGAGCAGAGCAGAGCAGAGCAGAGCAGAGCAGAGCAGAGCAGAGCAGAGCAGAGCA
>ERZ1026866.1547-NODE-1547-length-11551-cov-5.431367_pt1 | contig 11551 bp, 9 predicted proteins | sample MGYA00380163_ERZ1026866 | MGnify/ENA primary metagenome ERZ1026866 (study PRJEB33269, sample SAMEA4719799) | human gut metagenome | biome: human-associated habitat; feature: organic feature; material: feces | place: Cameroon | collected 2013-10 ...
GCAGCAACTCCGACGGCCTGCCGGACAAGACCATCCTCGCCACCTGCGCCATCCTCGGCGTGGACGAGGTGTACGCGGTCGGCGGCGCTCAGGCCATCGCCATGTTCGCTTACGGCGCCAAGGGCTCCGAACCGCAGGACGGCGAGATTCTGTGCGATCCGGTGGACAAGATCACCGGCCCGGGCAACATCTTCGTCGCCACCGCCAAGCGCATGGTCTCCGGCATCGTCGGCATCGACGCCGTCGCCGGTCCGACCGAAATCGCCATCATCGCCGACAAGGGTGCCAACCCAAGCTGGCTCGCCGCCGATCTGATCGGCCAGGCTGAACATGACGAGCTCGCCGGTTCCGTGCTTATCACCGACAGCGAAGACATCGCCGACAAGGTGCAGGAAAGCCTCAAGTACCGCGTGCCTCGCACCGAGCACGCCGAGCGCGTCAACACGTCGCTGCGCGGCCGCCAGTCCGGCATCATCCTCACAGACGGCATCGAACAGTCCATCGACGCGGCCAACGCGTACGCGGCCGAACACCTTGAAGTGCAGACCGCTGATCCGGATGCCGTGATCGCCAAGATCCGCAACGCCGGCGCCATCTTCCGTGGCCTGTACTCCCCGGTTCCGCTGGGCGACTACATGTCCGGTTCCAACCACGTGCTGCCGACCTCCGGCACCGCGCGCTTCGCCGCCGGCCTCGGCGTGCACACCTTCATGAAGCCGGTCGAAGTCATCGAATACGACGAGCAGGGATTGAAGACCCTCGCCGCCCGTGTGAACGCCTTCGCCGTCTCCGAAGATCTGCCGGCACACGGCGAATGCGTGCTGAGCCGCTTCATCGACGACCCGTACAACAAGGCGACCATCAAGGAACAGGAAGAGCAGGCCGGCCTCCGATGAGCGAGACTTCCAGCAACGCGATTCCGGCATATCTGCCGCTGCGCAACGACCTGATCGGCGAAGAACCGTACGGCGCGCCGCAGCTCGACGTGCCGGTGTGCCTCAACGTCAACGAGAATCCGTACGCGCCCGAACCGGCCGTGGTGGAAACCATCGCCCAGCGTGTCAAGGAGATCGCCCCGACGCTCAACCGTTATCCGGACCGCGAGCACATCGAACTGCGCAAGGCGTTCTCCACATATCTGGAACGCGAATCGGGCGTGAAGCTCAGCGTCGACCAGTTGTGGGGCGCCAACGGCTCCAACGAAATCATGCTGCAGCTGTTCCAGGCGTTCGGCGGCCCTGGCCGCATCGCGCTCGGCTGCGATCCGACGTACTCCATGTATCCGGAATACGCGCGCGACACGTTCACCACGTGGAAGCTTGCGCACCGCAACGCCGACTTCACGCTTGACGTGGACGCCACCATCAAGGCGATCGAAGACGTCAAGCCGGCCATGATCGTGCTCACCAGCCCGAACAATCCGACCGGCACCCCGCTCAAGCCGGAAGATCTGAAGCGCGTGCTCGAAGCCGCCCGTACCGCCGAAGTGGCAGGCGCCGCCGAAGGCGTGCATCCGGTGGTCGTGGTGGACGAGGCGTACATCGAATTCCGAGATCCGGGCACGCCCACCGCGCTGGAACTCATCGGCGAATACGAAAACCTCGCCGTCAGCCGCACCATGAGCAAGGCGTTCGCCTTCGCCGGCGCACGCGTCGGCTACCTGGCCGCCAACAAGGGCATCATCGACTGCGTGCGCATCGTGCGCATGCCGTACCACCTGTCCGCCGTCACCCAGGCCGCCGCCCTCGCCGCGTTCGAACACACCGACGAACAGCTGAGCCGCGTGGCGCACCTGCGCGAAACCCGCAACGCCACCTCCGCATGGCTCAAGGAGCAGACCTACAAGGGCCAGCCGCTCGAAGTGGCCGAAACCCAGTCGAACTTCATTCTCTTCGGCGGCCATTTCGACGACCGCGACCGCATCTTCGACGAACTGTTGAAGCGCGGCGTGCTCATCCGCGTCGTCGGTCCGGAAGGCTGGATGCGAGTGTGCATGGGCACCGACGAGGAAATGGCACGGTTCCGTGAGGCGTTGGTCGAAGTGCTGCGCATCGTGGAACAGGGCTGAACAAGCCGGAACGCAAGCTGGGATACTGTCCGGAACGGAAGTTCGTGACAGTATCCGGCAATAAGCTTGAAACAGAACAGAATCGCGGTGGCTGCGGAAGACGCAACCACCGCAATCGCAATATCGTAGCTGTAATATCGCAACTGCAACATCGCAAAAGGAGTCGCAACATGGCACGTACTGCAACCATCGTTCGTGAAACCAGCGAATCCAAGGTGGAGCTGAGTCTCAACCTCGACGGAACCGGCAAAACCGACATCGACACATCCGTGCCGTTCTACAATCACATGATGACGGCGCTCGGCAAGCATTCGCTGATCGACCTGAAAATCAAAGCCACCGGGGACACCGACATCGACGCGCACCACACCGTCGAAGACATCGCCATCGTATTCGGCGAGGCTCTGAAGCAGGCCCTCGGAGACAAGCGTGGCATCCGCCGTTTCGCCGACGCCACCGTGCCGCTCGACGAGGCACTCGCCAAAGCCGTCGTCGACATTTCCGGACGCCCGTACTGCGTGTGCACCGGAGAGCCAGAAGGCTTCGAATACTGCATGATTGGCGGGCATTTTACCGGTTCGCTCGTTCGCCACGTCATGGAATCCATCGCCATGCATGCCGGCATTTGCCTGCACCTGCACGTGATTTCCGGCCGCGACCCGCACCACATCGCCGAAGCCGAATTCAAGGCTTTGGCCCGCGCATTGCGTTTCGCCATCGAACCCGATCCGCGCGTCGACGGCATTCCCAGCACGAAGGGCGCGCTGTGATGTCCGACGACAAGGACGATTTGAACGGTTTCGACGGCTTGGGGAAGACCAACGACGACGGCATGCATTTCAGCGAAGAGGAGCTGGAAGCGGCCATGGCCGGCTTCGAAAAGGAATTCCAGGACGAGGAAGTTGCCCAACAGAACGATGCTCCTGCGCAGGTGCCATTCGATCAGCCGGATGAGACGGTTAATTCCGATGCGTCTTCCGACGAATCGCAGGACGGCCTGCAATCGAAGGAAGCCGACGCGGTACTGTCCGAAGCCGAGAACTCGCTGTCATTCGACGACGAGTTGCAGGGACTGCTGGGCAACCGTGCGAAAGTCGCGGTGATCATCACCCGACTTGCCTCCGCACGCCTGTTCGCCGCGTTCTGCCAACTGTCCGACATCTCCGCGCAATGCCTCGCCTCACCGCAAGGCGCGGTCGCTGTATTACGCAATCTCGACGGCGATGGCCCGGAAGCGGCCATCAAAGATCTGACCACCGTGGTCTCCGGCATGCCTGCCGTCCTCGCGATCAACCGTGCGGACAAGCTCGAGGCGACGATGTACCTGCAAGGCAAGGTCGGCCAGACGTTCGCGCCACCGGTGCTGCTCACCTCCACCGCGCCGTTCGTCGAAGACCTGCTGCTGGGCATCACCGACGTTCAGGGGGTGCGTGATTCCGGCGTGGAAACCGTCGATTCCGCAAGCCTGACCCGTGATGACGCCATGAAGATCCTCGCCGAGCACACGCGATTCGGTCGTGGTTCGTCAAGCATCGAATAAGTTTTTCCCCGAAGGATGGATTCTTCGGCAAGCAAAAGAAGGAGAGCGCCCATGACTTCCGTGGTGGTGTTCGATTACGGTTTCGGCAACGTGCGTTCCATGGTGCGCGCGCTGGCCAATCTCGACCTCGACGTGACCCTCACGTCCGACCATCGTCAGGCTCTGGAAGCCGACGGACTGGTGGTGCCGGGTGTGGGCGCGTTCGGCGCATGCATGGAAGGACTGAAAAGCGTCGGCGGAGACAGGGTCATCAAAGACCGTCTGCGCGCCGGCCGCCCGGTGCTCGGCGTCTGCGTGGGCGAGCAGATCATGTTCGAACGTGGCATGGAACATGGCGACGGCACGCCCGGTCTCGGTCTGATCAAGGGCGATGTCGAGCTGCTCGACGCCGACGTGGTGCCGCACATGGGTTGGGACACCGTCGAAGCGCCGGAAGGTTCCGTGCTGCTCAAGGGCGTGGAGAACGAACGATTCTATTTCGTGCACTCCTTTGCCGCGATGAGCGCTTCGCCTGCCGACACCTCCGCCGACCAGCTGGACTTCGGCGATGCGGAAGAGCATGTGACGTGGTGCACCTACGGGCGCAGCCGATTCGTGGCCGCCTACGAACGTGGACCGTTGTTCGCCACGCAGTTCCATCCGGAGAAATCCGCCGAAGCCGGCGCGCAGCTGCTGCGTAACTGGGTTGCGACGTTCTGAACGCGGATTCGTGCAAGGCAATCGCAACAATCGCAAAATCGTAAATTCAAATCGGTAATCGCAAGATCCGTTGAACGGCCGAAAACCGTTCAACGCAACGAAAGGTATGACATGTCTTTGACGCTGCTTCCCGCCGTCGACGTCCGTGATGGCAAGGCCGTGCGCCTGCGCCAAGGCGAATCCGGCTCCGAAACCGACTACGGCTCCCCGCTGGAAGCCGCCCGCACGTGGGTGGAATCGGGTGCGGAATGGATCCACCTCGTCGATCTCGACGCCGCATTCGGCACCGGCAACAACCGTGACCAGCTGCGCGCCATCGTCAAGGAACTGGGCGACAAGGTCAACATCGAAATGTCCGGCGGCGTGCGCGACGACGCCTCGCTCGACGCGGCGCTCGAAGCCGGCGCGGCCCGCGTGAACATCGGCACCGCGGCTCTGGAGAACCCCGACTGGACCGCTTCCATCATCAAGAAGTACGGCGACCGCGTGGCCGTCGGCCTTGACGTGCGCGGCCACACCCTCGCGGCCCGCGGCTGGGTGAAGGAAGGTGGCGACCTGTTCGAGACCATGAAGTTCCTCGACTCCGTCGGCTGCTCCCGTTACGTGGTCACCGACGTGGCACGCGACGGCATGATGAGCGGCCCGAACATCGAGCTGCTGCGCGAAGTGGCGTCCCGCACCGACGCGAAGGTCACCGCATCCGGTGGCATCTCCAAGCTCGACGACCTGCGCAACATCAAGGAGCTCGCCGAACTGGGCGTGGACGCCGCGATTCTCGGCAAATCGCTGTACGCGCGCGCCTTCACGCTGGAGGAAGCCCTCGAAGTCGCACGCTGACATGTCGCGACACGGCATGTGTTAACGACGTTCGTAACATGCGCATGGAACGATTGGACACTATGGATAAACAGCAAGAGTTTGCTTTGCGCACGGTCGAGGAACGCGACGTGCGCTTCATTCGTCTATGGTTCACGGATGTGTTGGGAACACTGAAGTCCGTGGCCATCGCGCCGGCGGAACTGGAAGCCGCATTCGAGGAAGGGCTCGGATTCGACGGTTCCGCCGTGGAAGGCCTCACCCGCGTGTCCGAAGACGATATGATCGTCAAGCCCGATCCGTCGACGTTCCAGATTCTTCCGTGGCGCGGAGGCCCGCAGGGCACCGCGCGCATGTTCTGCGACGTGCTCACGCCTGATGGTGAGCCGTCCTTGGGTGACCCGCGCCACGTGCTCAAGCAAGCGCTGGCCAAGGCCAAGGAGAAGGGTTTCACCTTCTACGTGCATCCGGAGATTGAATTCTATCTGTTTGAAAAGCAGGATGACTGGGCGCAGACTCCGAAGCCGATCGATGAGGGCGGCTACTTCGACCATGTGCCGCGCAGCCCCGGCATGGACTTCCGCCGCGCCACCGTCAACATGCTCGAGCAGATGGGCATCTCGGTGGAGTACTCGCACCACGAGGCGGGGCCAGGCCAGAACGAGATCGATCTGCGTTATGCGGACGCGCTCACCACGGCCGACAACATCATGACCTTCCGCACCGTCGTCAAGGAGATTTCGCTGGAGCGAGGCATCCATGCCAGCTTCATGCCGAAGCCTCTCGCCGACGCTCCGGGCTCCGGCATGCACACGCACTTGAGCCTGTTCGAAGGTGACGCCAACGCGTTCTACGAGGCCGGCCAGGAATTCAATATGTCCGTCACCGCACGTCAGTTTGCCGCCGGCATCCTGTACCACGCGGCCGAGATCTGCGCGGTCACCGACCAGTACGTCAACTCCTACAAGAGGCTGTGGGGCGGTGCCGAAGCGCCGAGCTACATCTGCTGGGGCCATAACAACCGTTCCGCGTTGCTGCGCATCCCGCAGTACAAGCCAGGTAAGGGCAACTCCGCCCGTATGGAATTCCGCGCGTTGGACCCGGTCGCCAATCCGTACCTCGCATACTCCGTGCTGCTGGCCGCCGGACTCGATGGCATCGACAAGCAAATGCAGCTGGGCGAGCCCACCAGCGACGACGTGTGGGAGCTCACCGACGCCGAGCGTCAGGCCATGGGCATCCAGCCGTTGCCGGAATCGCTTGATGAGGCGCTGAAGATCATGGAGAAATCCGATTTCGTCGCGAGCGTCCTCGGCGAGCATGCGTTCGAATACTTCCTGCGCAACAAGCATCAGGAATGGGATGAGTACCGCAAGCAGGTCACCCCGTTCGAGCTGAAGAAGTATCTGCCGAAGCTGTGATTGCGTAATCGCAGGTTAGTGCATAAACGACATCGAAGGGGCCGTCATCCGGGTTGATTTCCAGATGACGGCCCCTTCGGTGTCGTTTATGCGGAGCTGGGATTAGGCTTCTTGTTGAGATGGAAGCCGCGTCGACTACACCACAGTGCCACTGCTGGGTTCGAAATCCTTCTCGAACAGTACGGTGTCATCGCCTTCAATGGTGAGCTTCACAGAGGTCCGCTCATCATCCAGCTCATAAGCGTAGATAGAGGTGGCCAGCACATCCGCTTGGGCTCTGAGAATCAAGCTAGAGTCGTCGCCGTACAGATAATCCTGGTCAAGCGTCTCGGTTCCCTGTCGTGCATTGACGCTCGCATGGTATGAGAATGTTTCATACGTGGAAGTGTTCTCAAGGTACCAGGAAATGCGGGCCACCATAAGTGGTTCGTCTTCATCATTCTGCTGTATCTCAAGAGAGTCCAATCGGAAATGAAGTATGGTACCGTTCAATTCTTCAACGCGTCCGTCTTCGACGAACGCCGCTTTATCGACCTTCGGTGCTTCCGGCACGTCGGAATAGTCGATTCTGGTCAGTGTCTCGTTGCTGCCATCGAAGGCGAACGCGGAACGAACCAGATTCTTGTGTCTGAAATTGCTTACCTGCATGGCGATGGGAGTCTGCATGTCGGAAAGTACATGATAGCTGACTTTTTCGGATGTTTCACCTGATTTGATTTTCTTGCTGGCCAGATCAAGATTCCCGTTGTATCCCGTCACCACCGCTTTTCGTAACTCTATGCCGTTCTGTGTGACGATGGAATCGGCCACGGCGTTGGGGTAAATCGCGCGCCGGCTCAGATTCCTGCATCCATAGGTCACTTTCACCGTCGGCTGTCCGTTGATGTCAGTTGGTCCGACTTCCATGTTCTTGATGGTGACGGTGAGCGCCATCCCACCGTATGAGTACAGATTGCCGCTGGTTTCGTTGATGGTCTTCTGTTCGGAGAGCTGCTCATATTTTTCGGTGTTCGGATCAAGTCTGTCCGCTATTGAGTCCAGTCCGCCGTGGCTGACGATTGTGCCGACGAGGTTCATCGCGATGATCGTCAGCACTGCGATGGCGATGATGATTATCGGTATTCTTGATTTTCTTGTGCGTGTCGTTCGGCTGATTGGTGTCTGTCGGTTGACGAGCGCCTGTTGTGGTGTGTGACGGGGCTCCTGTGGGGGGTGTGGGGGTGCGTTGGGGTGTCTGCTGTTGTTTGGCGTAGCGCTGCTGTTCGTATGCTTCGCGTTGTGCATGCTCGCGGTCCACGTTGCTGGATAGTTTTTCGGCGTTTTTGCCGGGGTCGATGTAATCGGCTCCCTTGAATGGGTCGATGTAGTTGTCATTGTTGAGCAGGCCCATGAGGCTCCTTCGGTTCATTCCTTCCTAGAGGTATTCTACCGGAATTTTTCCGAAATATCAGTCTCGTGGATTGCCGAACATCGAATTGTAGATGATCGCGAAATTGCGGTTGCCGTACGTCGAGCACGCGTCGCCTTCGCCTGCGCCGGCCTTCAGCGCGGCCTCGTTCGGCTGGTAGGGCGTGTAGATGTACAGCAGCGCGGTCGCCTTGTTCTCGATGTAGACGTCGCTGCCGCCGCAGCCTGCGTTCGGATTGTATCGTACGTAGTTGAGAGCGCCGGCATGGTACGCGTATTGCGATTCGTGGCGCACGTAGTACTGGTATCGCTTCGCCGCCCCGTACACCTGGTTGAAGAATCCGGCGTATTTCGCATCGCAGTTCGCGTCGTCCGGACAGCTCAGGCCCATTGCAGATTTGAATTGAAAATCGCTTGGATCGGTGGCGGTGAGCAGATGCTGCTCCTTCTGCAGTACGGTGAGCAGCACCTTCTGGCTGATGCCGCATGCGTTGCCCGCCTTATAGATGATGGCTGCCGCGCTTTCGTTCTGTCCGCCCTTATACGCTTGGCAATATTCGTCCGCCGCTTGCGATTGCGTGGTGAACGTCATGGTCTTCAGACACTTGTCGCCGGTGCACGTCGCGCCCTGCTGGTCGAGGATGGTCTGCACCTGCCGCTCGCTTAACGCGTTGCCGTTGAAGAACGCGCCGTCGGATATGATGTTGCCCGGGTTGAAATCGTACAGCGATCGCATCTCGCTCTGCGCCGCTTTCGCCTCACTGACCTGCACACGCCAGCCGACAAAGCGGATTAGGCCCGCAATGATGGCTATCGCCGCGACCGTCGCCACCAATGTAGTGGCGATCATGCCGATGCGTTGCTTGAGGCTCGCCTTGTTCCATGTATTGCGCAGTTTTCTGCGCAGATTCTTTGGAACAAGGGATTTGCGGTTGCCCGTCTTGCGATTGCTTGTTTTGCGGTTGCGTGACCTGTTTCCGCCGGTTTTCCCGCCGCTGTTTCCGCTCCGATTGGTTTTGCGTGTCATCTTGCGTGTCATCGGTACCGTATTGTATCGCGCGCGGTTTATCCTTTCCTGAAGAAAGTAAATCGTCAATCGATTGACGTAAGCGATGCTAAACAAATCGAAATATCGGGAAACGAATAGGGGAATGCGAACGGAAGCGGAGAGCGGAAAAGTGCGAATCGACAAGGAACGGTTCTTCAATCTGCCGGTGGTGATTCTCATCGCATCGAGTTTCATGCTTGGCATGAGTGAATTCATCGTGGTGGGCATCCTGCCCGACATCGCAGCCGATCTGAAGATATCGGAGGTGACGGTCGGCAATCTGGTGTCCCTGTTCGCCTTCGTGTACGCGCCCGTCACGCCGCTCGGCTCGGCGCTGTCGGCGCGGTTCCCGCGATTCGCCACTCATCTGACGCTGATCGGCATATTCCTTGCCGGTAATCTCCTGTGCGCGTTCGCACCCAATTACGCGGTTCTGGTGGTGGCGCGCATCATGATCGCCTTGGTATCCGGAACGTTGGTGGCTGTGGCTATGACGTACGCGCCCGACGTGACGACGGACAAATTCCGCACGAAATTCATCGCATGGGTGTTCTCCGGCTTCTCCATCGCATCCGTGGTCGGCGTGCCGGTTGGCACATGGGTGGCCAACACGTTCGGCTGGCGTTGGGCGTTCCATATCATCAACGTGCTCACCATCGTGCTCATCGTCGGTATGGTCGTGGCGCTGCCGCGCAACAGCCACATCGTGAAAATCGGCTTCCTGCCGCAGTTCCGCCTGTTCTTCGACCGTCGTATCCAGCTTGGTGTGCTCACCGTGGTGTTCGGCGCGGCCGCCAGCTATGTCTTCTACACGTATCTGACGCCGATCATGCGCGACGAAGTTCATGTGCCGGAACAGTACCTGAGCGTCGGACTGGTGATCTTCGGCGCGGCATGCCTGTGGAGCAACCTGTACGGCGGCAAACTGGCCGACCGTGGCAGGGGAGTGGAGCCGCTGACGCACATCCGTCCCATCTACTGCGCGCACGCGGTGCTTATGGCGTCGCTCGTCGTGGCGCATTGGGTGCCGGTATACGGCGCGTTGCTGCTCGTGGTACTCGGCATGTTCATGTATCTGCAGAATTCCGCGTCACAGGTGCTGTATATGGATGTCGCCTCACAATCGCACCCGGGATCGCTCAACTTGGCCGCGTCGCTCAATTCCATGTCGTTCAACATCGGCATCGCGCTTGGTTCCGCGGTCGGCGGTCTGGTCAACGGACATTTCGGACTGACATGGCTTGGCCCGGTTGGCGCGCTGTTCCTGCTATGCGCGATCGCCACTACCACCATGCTGCGTCCGTTCGTGGCGCAGGAACGCAAGTTCTATGCCACCCAACGCGCATGAACGTTTCCGTTCCGCACGATTCCAAATCATGCAGGGCTTACGGTCGTCTGCTGATGCATGATGGGAACGCGGCGGTCAGCCGAGCGGCTTCCACTGATCGGTGTCATTGACGTCTCCGAACGACGCGCCGTTCGCCACCCAACAGCTTTGCATTTCCGCGTTTGAGAAATCCACTGTGGTGGGCTGGTTTTTGGCGTGCGCGTCCAGATCCTTCTTGTACGCTTCCTTGTCGTAGTTTTTCGGCACGATACCGGCCTTATGCAGGCAATCGACCATGGCCTGGTCGCCATCGGAAAGCATGCCGGGATTGCCGATCTGCATCTGGTATACACCGGTCACCGCAATGACTTCAGTGTTATAGCATTTGTTCTCATCCTCGTTGAACTTCTTGCGCTGTTGGTCGCTCATGCCGGTGGTATCCCGCATGGCGATCATGTACAGGCCATTGGAGAACTGCCTGAGCACCGGTGTCGTATACCCATAGCTGGTCACGCACTGCTTGTAATTCGACCAGGCAAGCTCGTAATCCGGTTTCGATACGCTTCCCGACTTTCTGGAACGCTTCAGAATCGTTTTCTGTGCGTCACTCATGGGATATTTGGTATCGGGTTTGGCGTCCAAATCAAGAAGGAAATCGATGTAATCCGGTATCGAATTCGCGATTTTGGCTTTGGATGTGTCGCTGCCGGCACTTCCGGTCGGCTGTTTCGTATCCTGCTGGTCGACAGCCACCCCACAGCCCGCGCAGCCGATAAGAGTTATGCCTACCAAGCATGTGGTGATGTTTCTCGACACATGGACTATTCCATTCCGCATGGCGATCGAGCTTCCTAATACTGATAATATTCAACATAATCATTTTGAGTCAATGAAGAGCCTCCGCTAACTGAGGCGGAGCAATGTTGCCTAGCGAGCGCTCTGCTTGTCTGCGAATGTTGCGTCCTATCTTGCTGTGCGTAGCAATATTGGTTATGGTAATCGGTTTGAGTCCTTACATATGAACTTGTCGGTTGCACACTCCATTCAACATGATAAGGGCCTTCGCTATATGAGCCACTGGTGACAGGGTACCGACATACAGCACTCGCCACGGCAGTGGCGCCGAAGCATATTCCGACAGCTGCTATTGATGCGGCAATTGTTTTCGCTAATTTATTGTGTTTCATCCAGGACATCATCGTCCACCTTTCATCATCATATCGGG
>ERZ1026866.1555-NODE-1555-length-11514-cov-35.999825_pt1 | contig 11514 bp, 9 predicted proteins | sample MGYA00380163_ERZ1026866 | MGnify/ENA primary metagenome ERZ1026866 (study PRJEB33269, sample SAMEA4719799) | human gut metagenome | biome: human-associated habitat; feature: organic feature; material: feces | place: Cameroon | collected 2013-10 ...
TGCCCCGCACCCCAGTTCTTTTATTGGTATAAAAGAACCAAAAGAACTGCATTTTATGAAATCTACCTTTTATGTGTACGTTAAATTTTAGATGTTATATTATATTGAAGATATATTATAAAATATAAAGTTGTAGTATTTGCACTTTTTGCAACTTTGACGAAGTCCATACCGTGTAAGGCTGGAAAAGTTGAATAAAAAATTATAAATTAAAAAAATTTTAGTTTATAATTCCAATAAAGCTAATTTTATTTCAAGCCATGTTCTTTTTTAAGATTTGCAATATTACTCTTTGCATATTCATTATCAGGATCTAATTCTAAAGCTTTTTTATAATCTTTCAAAGCTTCTTTATATAGCCCCGCATTTTTCTTAACCCAGCCTCTATCATTATATAAATAAGCAGTATTCGGTTCTAATTCTATAGCTTTATCATAATCTTCAATAGCTTCTTTATACTGTCCTAATTCATCTTTAGCAATTCCCCTATTATTATATGCAAGAGCATAATTAGGATTTAATTTTATAGCTTTGTTAAAATCTTTTATAGCTTCTTTATAAAATCCCAACTCATCTTCTAATAATCCTTTATTATTATAAGCATCAAATAAATTAGGATCTATTGATAAAGCTTTATCAAAATCTTTAATAGCTTCTTCTAAAAGTCCTAAATCACTTTTAAGAAGTCCTCTATTATAATAAGCATATGTATAATCAGCTCTTAACTCTATAGCCTTATCATATTCTTCTATAGCTTCTTTTAAAAGTACAAGTTTAGTTTTGGCAATAGCTTTGTTATAATAAGCATCTGCCATATTAGAGTTTAACTTTATAGCCTCATCATAATATTTTATAGCTTCTGCATATTCTCCATTAGCACTTTTATAAATACCTTTAGAATTATAATCATGATAATCAGTAAGATTGTTTAAACGATCAATATCAACTTCTTTCTCATTGTCAACTATATTTGTAAAACTGACTATAAAATGTTTTTTATCTGACATTATTTTATTTAATTCTTCATTAAAAGCTTTTGCTATGTCATTGAAATCATCAAAATCAGAATAATTTTCTGCATCAATATTATTTAAAAAATCATTAAATTTTTCTACACATTTATTTAATTCTTTTTGCAAATTTTCTAATTTATTTTTAGATTCTTTTAAATGTTGTCCGAATAGAAAATTAGTCATTGTTGCCATTTTTAACTCCTATAACTATTTATTATTAATATATAAGTTATAATTTTCTATATGATACAATTATGTCATAGTATATACTGAAAATTTTTAAGTTTGTCAAAATAATTTTTTAAAACATTAGAAATTTCTATAGAAACCCCGCCCTATAGAGATTATAATCTATTTTAATATTTTAACTTAATTTATGTTTTTTATTTAATTAAAAAAAGCACACCCACCCAAATTTTATTTAACTTTGTAGCTTAATTAACGCACGGTAAACTAAATTTAATATATAATTAAACTTAACATTCAAAATAAATTTATGTTTTTAATTCTGCTTAACGTGCGGTGTGTTTTTTAATAAAGTAATAAATACAAAAAAGAGCAAAGATAAATATATTTTATCAATGCTCTTTTATATTAATCATGATTTTTAATTATTGCTCTTTAGAGGCATAAGTAAATTTATGCATAGATAAAGCATCATAATAAACATCTTTTAATTTAGGATTAACAAGCAAAGGTTCAGTGTAAAAATACATAGGTATTATAGCAAAACTATTTACTAATAATTCCTCAGACTTATGCATAGCTTCCATTCTCACTTTCTGATCTCCAGTAGTAAGTGCTGTTTGTATATAAGCATCATATTGAGCGTTACTATATGAGCTATAATTATTTGGAGAGTAGCTTGTGTATAATGATAAGAAATTTATAGGATCATTAAAGTCTCCAAACCAACCACCGCGGCACATAGTTAAGTTTTTATCATATCTAGTTTGTAAAAATACAGCCCATTCTTCCTGTACTATTTTTGTATCTATTCCTAAATTCTCTTTCCACATCTGCTGTACTGCTTCAAATATAGATATGTGAAAACCAGGGTCTGCTTTAAACTCAAATACAGGGAAGCCTTCGCCATTAGGATATCCTGCTTCAGCCATTAATTTCTTAGCCTCTTCTACATTTTTCTTATATCCTTCTTGACTTATATCGAAATATCCGCCGCCATTTTCTCTAAAACTTCCCTCAGCATCATTTATACCATAAGGAACAAAAGCATCAGCAGGAGTCTCTCCGCCTTTAGTTACTTGTTCTACTATATAATTTCTGTCTATAACAAGAGCCAATGCCTTACGAACTCTAATATCTTTTAATACTTCATTAGTAGTATTTAAACAATAAAAATATGAAGCAAGCATTGGTTTTATTTGTAATAATCCTTCTTCTTTTAATGTTGGTATATCCTGAGTTGGTAATATTCTAGAAAAATCTATAGAACCTTCTTTGATACCAGCAACAGAAGCAGTCTCATTTTGCATAAGAACAAATTTTAATTTCTCAGGTACAACATCATTGAAAGCCCAATAATTTGTATTTTTTACCATTATTATGCTTTCATCTTGATTAATTTCAGTAGTTACAAAAGTACCATTTCCTATATAACTTTCAACGTTTAAACTCCAACTATCACCATATTTTTCTATTATATCTTTTCTTACAGGATAAAAAGTTGTAAATGCTACAAGGTCTAAAAAGTATGCAGTAGGTGCTTCCAATGTAACTTCTAAAGTATAATCATCTATAGCTTTTATTCCTAAACTATCAACAGGCATTTCTCCTGCTGTTATTGCTTTAGCATTTTTTACAGGCTCATGTTGAAAACTGTATTGGCTTCCAACAGCTGGGTCTACAACTCTCCTCCAAGCATAAACAAAATCATCAGCAACTACTGCTTTACCATCACTCCATTTAGCATTTGTTCTTAAATGAAATATATATCTACTACCATCATCAAGTATTTCCCAATTCTCAGCAACGCCTCCTACTATCTTTCCTTCTTTAGATTTTGTAGTTAAACCTTCAAATGCATGTATTACATAATAACAAGCGTCTAATGCAGTATTTAACCCAGGGTCTATTGTTTTTGGCTGAGGACCTGCATTAATAACAATAGTTTTATCATCTAAACTATTTGTTTTACCGCCGCAAGATAAAACGACAAATATAATCATTGAAAAAAACAATATTAAAAATCGTTTATACATTTTAATACTCCTAAACATTATTATTTATAGTAAAGAATTATAGAACACATATATCTTACTGTCAATAGTGTTATTATAAGAAGTAAGAAATATTTTTTGTTTTATAAAAAATATTGCTGAAATGTGTTGCAGTTATATAATTAATTAAGATTTAAGTAATATAGATTAAATAAGATTAGAAAAAAATATTGACCCTAGAGTTTACTTTAATGATATAATATAATAAAAAATATAAAAATGGAGATTGCAAAATGAAAAAAGCTCTATTAATAATTGTGCTGTTATATGTTATATCATGTAATAATTCTTCAAATGCACAAACGCAAAATAATAATGTATTTAATAATCAAAATAATTCTTCTAATGCAATGTATAATCAGGAGTTAAAAAAAGCTCCTATTAATATACAAACCAATGCAAATGGAAGAGTAAAATCAAGAGGCTTTGCTGCAGTTTCGGCTAATATGGATTTTAAATATCATGAGTTTACAAGACATGCAGTAGGAAGCAATGATGTATTAATAGAAATACTTTATGCAGGAATATGCCATAGTGATACACATATGGTTGAAGGAAAGTCAAGCAATACTCCTTTGGTGGTAGGGCATGAGATAGCTGGAAGAGTTGTACAGGTTGGAAGTTCTGTAACAAAATTCAAAGTTGGTGATTTTGCCGGTGTAGGCTGTATGGTAAACTCTTGCGGAGAGTGTGAAAGCTGTTTAGATAATTTAGAACAATACTGTTTAAATAGAGCAGTTTATACTTATGGCTCAAGATACAGATTCCATAATAATGAAATTACTCAAGGAGGTTATTCTGACAATATAGTAGTATCCGAAGATTTTGCAATACTCATACCAGACAATGCAGAGCTTGATAAAATTGCTCCTCTTCTTTGTGCAGGCATTACCACATACTCACCAATAAAGGCAATGAATGTACAAAAAGGAGAAAAAATTGGCATTGCAGGTTTTGGAGGGCTTGGCTCTATGGCTGTAAAATATGCTGTTAAATTAGGGGCAGAAGTTACTGTATTTGACATTACAGAAGATAAAAGACAAGATGCTTTAAATATGGGAGCTGTAAAATATGTTAATGTAAATAATCCAGAAGATTTAAAAAATGTTAACAATACTCTTAATTATGTGATAAGCACAATTCCTGCATATTATGATGTTAATATGTATATGCGTATGCTTAAGAGGGGAGGTACTATGTGTATATTAGGTCTTCCTCGCACATCAAAAATGCCTACACTAATAGCAATGGTAGGTCAGCATGGCAGTAAAAAACTATTCGGTTCACTTATAGGCGGAATAAAAGAAACTCAGGAAATGCTTAACTATTCTATAGAAAATAATATTTATCCTACTGTTGAAATAATAAAGGCAGATGCTAAAACTATATCAGAAGCATACAGAAAAGTGATAGATGGAAAAGTTAAGTTTAGATATGTGATAGATATGCGTACCATGAAATAAAATCATTATTTTATAAATAGTATTCACAATAATTTTTTATTAATTAATTGATTTTTAATAATTGATGATATAATATATTTTTTAATTATTTATAAAAAACAAAAAGGGTATTGATTTATGAAAAATATTATGCGTTTATTTTTTATTTTTTTATTATCAATAGGCTTGATAATAACATCTTGTTCATCAAAAAATAAAAATCAAGGTGAAGGTTTATTTATAAATGTAGGTCCAGAGCCTAAAACTATAGACCCTACATTAAACATAGCATCAGATGCTTCAGTTTACATAATACATGCATTTGAAGGACTTACAACAAGAAACAAAGAAGGTGTATTAGTAGGCGGAGCTGCTGAAAGCTGGGATATAAGCGAAGATGGACTTACATATACATTCCATTTAAGAACTAATGGAAAATGGTCTGACGGAACTCCATTAACATCTAAAGATTTTGTATATTCTTGGAAGAGAGCTGTAGACCCTAAAACAGCAAGCGAATATAGTTATCAATTTGAGCCTGTAAAAAATGCTATGGCTATTAATGCTAGTAAAATGGAATTGGATACTTTAGGAATAAGGGCTATTGATGATTATACTTTAGAGGTAACATTAGAAAAACCTACTGCATACTTTTTAGAGTTAACAGCATTTCCTACATTCTATCCTATTCGCGAGGATATTATAGAGAAGTATGGGGACACTTGGACTATTAATCCGGAAAGCTATATAGGAAATGGTTCTTATGTAATGATAGAACGCAATATAGATAATAATATAATAATGGTAAAAAATACTAATTATTGGGATTATGAGAATTTAGTTCCAGAAAAAATTACATTTGTTTTAATGGATAATCCTACAGCTTCAGTTGCTGGTATAAAAGAAGGTTCTCTACATTTTTCTGATAGAGTACCTGCTCAGGATATAGATACTCTAAAGGCAGAAGGATTACTTCAAATGGTTAAACGTCTTGGAACATATTATTATGCTGTAAACCATACTAATGAAGTTTTAAAAGATGGAAGAGTGAGAAAGGCTTTATCATTAGCTATAGACAGAAATTATATAGTTGATAATATAGTAAAAGCTGGTGTGCCTGCTGGTGCATTTGTACCTTTTGGAGCTCCTGATGTTAATGGAGATTTCAGAGAAGTAGGCGGTGATTATATAAGTGTTAAGCCTGAAGATTATCAAAAAAATATAGAAGAAGCTAAAAAGTTAATGGAAGAAGCTGGATATACTAATGGAGAAGGTTTCCCTGTACTTCAATTTTTAGTTGATTCCAATAGAGAAATTCCTACATTTGAAGCTGTTCAGCAAATGTGGAAAGAACATTTAGGAATAGATACTTCTGTAAGTCAGCAAGAATGGGCTGTATTTTTACAAACATTATATACTGATAAAAATTATGTTATGGGAAGAAGCGGTTGGACTGCTGATTATAATGATGCTATGACATTTTTGGGTATGTTTTTAAGTTATAGTCCTCAAAACCATGCTCTATTTACAAATAAAGAATATGATAATTTACTTCAAACTGCTATGAATACAATAGATCAGAATATAAGAATGGACGCTATGCATAAAGCTGAAAAAATATTTATGGATAATGATGTTATAATACCATTATATTATTATGCTACACCTACTTTAGTTAGTCCTAAGTTGAAAGGTGTTGTATATGATAATTTGGCAAAACATAAATTTAGCTATGCTTATATAGAAAATTAATTATTAGTATATTTAAAAATACTCAAGGTTGAGTAAGATGTTTAGTTATTATCTTATTCAGCCTTTTTTATTTTAAAGCTTTTATAATATATTTATGAGTATATGTAATTTTTTTTAATATTTATTTGACAATTAGCTTTTAGTGTACTATTATAATATTATTGACATACTAGTATATTAAATAATTAGGGGTTATAAAATGTCTTATATAGTAGGCTTTGGAGAGATAATGTTAAGGCTCTCATCAATAGATAATGAAAGATTATTTCAATCATCAAAACTTAATGCAACATTTGGAGGTGTTGAGGCTAATATTTGTGTCTTGGCATCTATATTTGGATTAAAAAGTAGATATGTTACAGCACTTCCTAATAATGCTATAGGTAAAAAGGTAGAGGAATTATTATTAAGTCATAAGGTTGATACATCTGCAATATCTTGGGAAGGAAAAAGACTTGGAATATATTTTGTAGATCAAGGCAATAATTATAGAAGTTCAAATGTAATTTATGATAGAGAATATTCTTCTATTTCACAGGCTTTAATAGAAGATTTTGATTGGGATAAAGTTTTTAATGAGGCTTCATATTTCCATATAAGCGGAGTAACGCCTGCCATAAGTCAGACTGCTGCGGATCTTACATTATATGCTGTAAAGGAAGCAAAAAAAAGAAATGTAAAAGTTTCATGCGATATTAATTATAGAAAGAAATTATGGAAGTATGGTAAAAGCATAGAGGAAGTAATGCCTGAAATTGTAGAATATTCTGATATAGTATTTGCAAATGAGTATGATGCTGTAAAAATATTAGGAATAAAAAGTAATGTTGATGTAGATGGTGATATAAGCGATGAAGATTATAAGGATATTATGCAGCAATTGATAGATAAATATTCACTAAAAATGGTGCTAACAACTAAAAGAGAAACTGTAAACTCTAATCATAATAATATATATTGTATGCTATATACTGATAAAAAACTATATAAATCAAAAAAATATTATATAAAAAATATTATAGATAGAATAGGAACAGGTGATTCATTTGCTGCTGGCATACTTTCTGGAATTTATTTATTTGATAATTATAAAGATATATTAGAATTTGCTACTGCTTCATTTTGTATAAAACATAGTATACCTGGAGATTGGAATTTAACAACAAAAGACGAAGTAATAAATTTAATGAAAGCAGAAAATGGTTTAGATGTAAAAAGATAAAATTATTATTTAAAAATTATTATTTAAAATATTCAGGGAACTTAGTCTTTAAAAAGTCCATATCACATTTAACATGAGTTAAATGTGATTCCATAATAGGAATAAGTTTTTTTACATTCCTTTCATTTATCAAAAGAAGAATATTTTTATGTTCCATTAATGTTCTATTTCTATCCATTTCCATTATATTAAATATTCTAGCTCTATTAAAGTGTTTTATAGAATCTTTTATTAGATTAAATGTTAATTTTTTATCTGCTATTGAAAATAATATTTCATGAAACTCATTATCTAATTTAAGTAATTCATAAAATTTATTAGTATTTATATTCTTTTCGTACTGTTCTATATTTTTACTTATCAATTTTAAATCTTTTTCTGTATAATTTTTACAAACAATTTTTATAATCTCTTTTTCAAGTACCATTCTCATAAAACTAGTTTCTTCAACTACAGTTGTATCTATCAATGATACTCTTGTTCCCTTTTGTGGGTATATTTCTATTAAATTAATTTTTTCAAGCCTAGAAAATGCCTCTCTTATTGGAGTTCTGCTTATGGATAATACTTCACTTACTATTTTTTCACTAATAAAAGTTCCAGGCAGCAATGTCATATTGATTATATTATATTCTAAACATCTAACTGCATAATCACCTATAGGCTCATTAATTTCTCTATCCAGTATTATTAAGTTATCAGCATTATTGTTCTTCAGTTTGGCCATAAATTAAAAATATATCCTTAAAATTATTATATTTTGCTATTTCTAATCAAAATCTTATTAAATAAATATCGTAATAAAGATACATTATTTATGAATAAACTTCAAGCAATAAAGAATAAATAAAAAAGAGAAAAATATTACTTTTTTATAAAAAAATCATATTTTTTATTGACAATGGAATTTATTTTTACTAAAATACTAGTATGTCAATAATTAAAAGGAGATTTTATCCATTATGAAAAAAAATATTTTTTTATTATTCGTACTAATAGCAATAGTAGCAATAGCATGTTCAAACAAAACATCAAGTAACTCAAAAACATTAAAATTAGCACATAGTTTAAGTGAAGATCATCCTGTACATATAGCATTAACAAATTTTGCAAGAGTTGTAAAAGAAAATAGCAGTAATGAATTAGAAATTCAAATTTTTCCAAATGCAGTATTAGGAGATGAAAGAACTGTTTTAGAACAATTACAAAACAATGTTGTAGATATGACAAAAGTAAGTGCTGCCTCTTTAGAAAGTTTTGCTCCTATATATTCAGTTTTTTCACTACCTTATATATTTGAAACAAAAGAGCATTTTATAAAAGCATTAAATAGTGATGCAATTGAAGAACTTTATATGACAACAGGCGATAAAGGATTTTATGGATTAACTTTTTATGATTCTGGAAGTAGAAATTTCTACACAAAAAATAAAGCAATCAATACAATAAATGATTTAAAAGGATTAAAAATTAGAGTTCAAAATAGCCCTATGTCTATACAGACTATGGAACTATTAAAAGCAGCACCAACTCCATTACCTTATGGAGAAGTTTATACTGCAATACAACAAGGTGTTATAGATGGTGCTGAAAACAATATAACAGCATTAACAATAGGAAAACATGGTGAAGTTGCTAAAGTATTTTCTTTTACAGAACATACAAGAGTACCAGATTTTTTAATTATATCTAAGAAAACTTATGATGAATTAACAGAAAATCAAAGAGCTGTTTTGAAAAATGCAGCAAAAGAATCTACTTTATTTTTCCAAGACATATGGGATCAATATTTAGCTAATTCAGAAAAAGAAGCACAAGAAGAATTAGGTGTAACTATAGTAAGACCTGATCAAAAAGAATTTAGAGATGCACTTTATGTATTAACAGAAAAAGAAAAAGAGAATCCTGAATACAAAAAATTAATAGAAGAAATAGAGAAATGGAAATAATGAGGTATTAATAATGAAGGTATTGAAAAATATAATAGCTTTTATAACTTGTATTTTTCTTGTCGTGATGGTTTTAGGAGCATTATGGCAAGTATTCAGCAGATATGTTTTACATAATCCTAGTCAATTTACAGATGAATTATTAAGGTTTATGTTGATATGGACTGGATTATTAGGAGCATGTTATGCTTTTATAACAGAAAAACATTTATCACTAATTTTTTTAAGAAATAAATTAAATCACAATTTACAAAATATTGTAATAATTTTTAGTTATATTATGACATTATTATTTTCTATATTAATACTAATTATGGGTGGGTTAAAATTGTCTATGGGTACATTAGAACAATTATCTCCAATATTAAAATTACCTATGGGATTAATTTATTCTATAATTCCTATATCAGGTATTTTAATTGCTTTTATACAAGTATTAAGTATCTTCAAAAAAATTAAAGAAATGAAAGGGAGGTAATTTATGGCTATAGCAGCTGGTTTGACATTACTTATTAGTTTTTCAATATTATTATTGTTAGCTGTTCCTATTTCTATATCTATAGGAATAGCATCTATAATTACAACTGCAGTTATTGTACCTTTTGATATAGGTATATTTACATCCGCTCAAAAGATTTTTTCTGGAATAGATAGTTTTTCATTATTAGCTGTACCATTATTTATATTATCAGGAAATATTATGAATAAAGGCGGTATAGCATTAAGATTAGTAAATTTTGCTAAACTTATATCAGGAAGTTTACCGGGAGCATTAGCTCATACAAATGTTGTTGGTAATATGTTATTTGGTTCAATATCAGGTTCTGCTGTAGCTGCTGCCGCTGCTATAGGCGGTACAATGGCTCCAATAGAAGAAAAGGAAGGATATGATAAGGCTTATTCAGCTGCTGTAAACATTTCTTCGGCACCAACTGGTTTATTAATTCCACCTAGCGGAACTTTGATATTATTTTCATTGGTAAGCGGAGGAACTTCTATATCAGCATTATTTTTGGCAGGTTATATTCCGGGTATTCTAATGGGATTAGGATGTATGGTAGTAGCATATTTTATAGCTAAAAAAAACAATTATCCTGTTGCTAAAAGACCTCCGTTAAAAGAATCTTTAAAAATAATATGGCAGGCTTTACCTAGTTTATTTTTGATTATAGTTGTTATAGGAGGAATTGTAAAAGGTGTATTCACTGCTACAGAGGGAGCTGCTGTTGCTGTTTTATATACTTTTGTATTATCTTTGATTTACAAAACTTTAAGAATATCTGAAATGGGAACTATATTGCTTGATACTGTTGTTATGTCAGGTGTTATATTATTTTTAGTAAGTTCTTCAAGTATAATGTCTTGGGTTATGGCATATACTGGAATACCAAATGCAATAAGTGATGCCATTTTAAGTGTTTCTAACAATAAAATAGTAATATTATTAATAATAAATATCACTCTTTTAATAGTTGGTACTTTTATGGATTTAACTCCTGCTGTATTAATATTCACTCCTATTTTCTTACCTATAGCAACTAATTTAGGTTTGCATCCTGTACATTTTGCTATAATTTTAGTATTCAATTTATGTATAGGAAGTATGACTCCGCCTGTAGGAAGTTGTTTATTTATAGGATGTAATGTTGGAAATGTTTCTATAGAAGATGTTATAAAGCCTTTAATACCATTTTTTGTAGTATTGATATTAATATTAATGTTAATAACATATATTCCTTCAATAAGTCTTATATTGCCGCAATTATTTAATTTAATCTAATTAAGAGGTTAATATGAGTATAAATGAATATTATAATTTCAAGTTAAAAAACATAGAGAATAATATATTAACTTTCTCTTTAGAAAATAGTAACATAGATTTTAAAATATTTGTAT
>ERZ1026866.1570-NODE-1570-length-11417-cov-4.777592_pt1 | contig 11417 bp, 9 predicted proteins | sample MGYA00380163_ERZ1026866 | MGnify/ENA primary metagenome ERZ1026866 (study PRJEB33269, sample SAMEA4719799) | human gut metagenome | biome: human-associated habitat; feature: organic feature; material: feces | place: Cameroon | collected 2013-10 ...
CTCTCCTGCCAGTTGCTGAATCTGCTCTGCGGTAAAATTCAGGCCATTGCAGGCCAGCATCCGGTTATTCATGCGATAGCCCCGATATATAGCCTGATAATCGTCCAAGATAGCCTCGTTCATAAAGCTATCCTTGGTAACACCTACATTTTCCCATTCCAAGGCTGTTTCCCAGCCCCAGCTGCCCCCAAAGACAATCAATCTCCCCAGCACATAAAGCACCAAAGCCATAGCCGCCCCCTTGGCAATGCTTTTGCCACGGGAGGACTTGGTATATAAACTGTAGGCAGACCTAGGCTTGACCTCGCCCCAGGCCAGAAAATATTTCAGACCTCGCCAAAGACAAAAGGCCAAAAGCAATGCCCCTGCCAACCGCAAAGGCAGGTTAAATTCCTGCACCAGAGATATAAACAGGGCATACATATCATCATTGCCAGCATTAAAAAGAAGCTGGTGAAAACGACTGTGAAACTGACCATAATAAGGAAAGCTGGCCACAAACAAAATAGAGGTTATGGTCAGAACTATGCCGCTAAGGAAGCTCTCAACTCTACGGCTCCAAAGGCGGGACAGTATATTTATCAGTCCGGCAGGCACCGCGGTAAAGAGGGTCAAAATACCAGCGGTTTGAATGCTAAGGCGGGAACCCAGCCACAGCGTCTGCAGCAAATCCTCCCAGCCTGTATTTGGCCCCCAATATTCATGCAAAACCAAGCAGAATATGAGCCTGCAAAGAGAAAGGACTGACAGGTAATATAAAAATACCTTCAGTCCTCTATAGATACAATTCATCATGGTACAATCAGCTGAACACCATATCTTGACAGAGCCTCACATACCTTCTCAGATGGCATAGAGTCGGTAATCAAACCGGAAAGGGTATCAAGGGTAGCGTAGTTGTAGTTGCCGTCAGTGCTAAGCTTTTTGGCTTCGGCTACTACATAGGCCTTCTTGCTAACCCGAATAATCTGGGCCTTGTTGATACCATCCTCAATGTCATAGGTGGAAACGCTGTTTTCCATAGCATCTACGCCGATGGCACCTACAAAGGCTACATCTGGCTTCAGACGAGAAATGAAATCCATAGTCATACCGCCCCAGAAACCGTCACGGCTCTTGTTAATCTTACCGCCGGCAAATACCACCCGAATCTTTGGATGATTAGCCAGAATCAGCAGAATGTCAATCATATTGGTAACAATGGTCAGCTCACGCTGATCCTTGGCCAAAAGTTCAGCAATGGCCAGATTACTGGTGGAAATATCCAGGAAAACCATATCTCTGTCATGAATCAGCTTAACGGCAGCATGAGCAATACGGCGCTTGGCATCCACATCTGTGGTCTTGCGCTTGCTAATCTCGATAACATGGTTGTTTTCTCTCAGAACCACAGCACCACCATAGGTACGCTTAAGACGGCCCTGCTTCTCCAGAGAACCCAAATCCTTACGAATACAGTCCTCGGTAACACCAAATTTCTCACTAAGCTCTTTTACCCTTACTTTACCATCAGCATTCAGCATATTCATTATGCTTTCCTGACGTTCCTCCAAAAACATAATATCACTCCCTAGTACAAAATATTTCTCTGCTTTTTTCTCGATTGTTTTATTTTGTGCACTAATGCACAGTTATTGGATTGCCATTGTTCAATTTTAATTCAATAATGTTTAATAATTCCAATTTACTATTATTCTACACGTAATATTGATTTTTATCAAGTAGAATTTTTGTTTATTGTTTTATTAGGACTTAAAACCTAACAAATTGTATTTTCACAAACATTCTAACAGAAATACGGTCTAATGGTCAACCCCCTGCAAAATTGAATGTTTACTTGCTTTTACCCAAGGCTCTGTCCAGAAGCTCATCATAAACCGGCCGGCCTCCCGTTAAATCAGAAATTACATAGGCTGTCAGGGATACCACCAGCAGAGCCAGCATATGCTGAAAGGAGCCGGTCATTTCCAGTATCAGAATACTGCCTGTAACTGGGGACTTCACCACAGAGGAGAAATAGGCCGCCATGCCAAAGACAATAATATCTGCATAATACATGGCCGGCAATAGACCTGCCAGTACCAGCAGCTTGGCCAGGACAGCCCCCCCGGCCGCTCCCAGCACCAGCATAGGCAGGAAGATGCCCCCTGGCACACCAGAACCAAAGCAAATCATGGTGAAAAGAAATTTTCCTACAAATAAAAGGCACAGGAAGCCAATGGTATAGTCTGTTACCACCAGTGAATCCACCAGCAGATTGCCTCCTCCTAGAATCTCTGGCAGAACAAAGCCCAGGATGCCAGCCAAGGCCAAGGGTACAAGAGGCTTCTTCATGCCGGACAATCCCAGCCTGCTATAGGTATTCAAGGAGTATGCCAAGGCTATGTTGAAAAGTCGGCCCAGGAGGCCAATAACAATGCCTGCTGCCACCAGAACATCAAAAAGATTCAAAGGGAGAGGCAGAAGATATCCCATGGAAAATACCGGGGACATACCAAAAACCACCTCTGTAACCGTGGCTGCTGTAATCGAAGCGGTAATACCTGTAAGAAGAAGAGCAGGAGATATGGTTTTCTGCATTTCCTCCAAACCGAAGATAACTCCTGCCAGAGGGGCATTAAAGGCAGCAGCCAAACCTGCCCCTGCTCCAGCAGTCATAAGGATACGGCTTTCGAATCCAGTGCGACGACTGGTTTGGCTTAACCCCTGACCAACGCAGGCACCTATCTGAACGCTAGGGCCTTCCCGCCCTAGGGACATACCGGCGCCAATAGCCAGTACACCGCCAATAATCTTGGACCAGAGGACGGAAAACCATCTCATGGACATATCTCCCTGCAGAATCCCCTTTATCTGGGGAATACCGCTGCCAGTACACATAGGCTCTCTGGCTACAATCAGCTTTAGCAAATAGGCAATGATAATAAAGGAAAGAATATATAAGGCCAGCCATTGCCATTGTCCATCAGCCAAGGCTTCCCTAAGATTGTGGTAAATCACAGGACGCAGTATCTCGGAGCCTGCTAAAAGATAGCGAAATACACTAATGCTGATACCTGCCCCCAGGCCTACGGCCAGTCCCTCCAGCAGCAGCCGCAGGCTGAATCTTCTTTTGTCTACTAATAGCTCTAGTAGATTGTCAGTTTTTTTGTTCATATTTTCTCCGCAAAAATATTCCGGGCAAAGGCGCCTAATTTTAATAGTAAATTTTGCCTTATTCCATGGAAAATCAAAAAAGGACCTCCTTACGGAGGCCCCCTCTATTTCACTTACTCAGCAGTGAAAGGCAAGAGTGCAATGTTACGTGCACGCTTGATAGCAACTGTTACCTGACGCTGATGCTTAGCACAGTTACCAGAAATACGACGAGGCAAAATCTTGCCGCGCTCGGTAATATAACGACGGAGCTTTGCTACGTCCTTGTAATCAATCTGCTCTACCTTATCTACGCAGAAACTGCAAACCTTTTTACGAGGTCTTCTGCTTCTATCACGCTTGATCAAAGTATATTCCCTCCTTCAATATGGAATATCATTCCTGTTGGAATGTCACCTTCACGAATTGTCGCGAAATTAGTCCTCTGCTTTAACAATCATGTGCTTCAGCAGCTCATCAGTAATCTTCATTACACGATCAGCCTCAGCCACACATGCAGGCTCTGCTGTAACGTTCAGCAGTACATAGTAGCCCTCGGTGCAGTCCTTGATCTCATAAGCAAGACGCTTCTTGCCCCAACGATCCTCGCTGTCAACTGTACCGCCATTGTCAGCAATCAACTTGGTGAACTTCTCAACTACAGCGTTGGTTGCTTCTTCCTCCATTGGTTTAACAATGAATATGACTTCGTACTTTCTCACGAAATCACCTCCCTCTTTGGTCTTTGGCTCCCTCTTGCTGAAGGAGCAGAGAAAGTTTGCAAATGCAATTTGCAACTATCTTGTCCTTTTGACTGAATGAGTATATCATTTATTGAAGCTTTTGGCAAGGATTTTTTGAAAATTTGCCCCCAAAATACGCATAGATTTTTTAGCCCAATACGCTAATATCCAGATGCGGGAAGCCTGTTACCATTTCCTTCACAATGGCAGTTAGCTTCTCACAGCCTCCTACATGGGTGCTTTCCATATTCATTGGCATATTAGGATCGTGGAGAAGTACCCAGCCTTCTCCTGGGAATACCAGACGGATTCCCTCATAGGATGGAGTTGCCATCTTGATGCCCTTGGCCTTAGCCCGCTTCTCAAACTCGGCCAATACAGACTGGCCATAGCTGCGGAAATCCTCCACATCCTTAATCTTCAAGCGATATTCTTTTTCCTCCGCCGGATGTTTTAAATCCTTAATCAAATCAGCCAGCACCTTGCCCTCGGCTTTGGCCTTAGCGGCGGCAATCAACAGCTTAACAGCCAGATAAGCACCATCATCCAAATAGTAGTTTTCGCTAAGAGCACCATGTCCAGAGGTTTCAATGGCCAATGGAGATACAGTACCAGCCTTGTTCAGGCGAATACATTCATTGATAACATTCTTGTAGCCCCGCATATAGCGATGATGCTTCAAATGCAGCTTGTTCTCCAAAAAATCTGCCAACTCATCAGAGGTTACAGAATCTGTAATAATGGTGCTGCCTGGATAGTCTGGAGCCAGAATAGCGGCCATCATGGCAATCAGGGCATTACGGCTAATCTGCTGACCATCAGGCAATACAGCACTCATGCGATCCACATCAGTATCAAAAATAATACCCAAATCTGCATGGCTGGAGAGAACTGCTCCCTTAATGGCATCCATAGCAGCCTGATTCTCTGGATTTGGAATATGATTTGGGAAATGTCCGTCTGGCTCCAGATAGAGACTGCCCTCAATATCGGCCCCCAAAGGAACCAGTACCTTGTTGGCAAAGAAGCCACCAGCACCATTGCCGGCATCTACTACAATATGCATTCCTTTGAGAGGCTGGTCATAATTCTCGGCCTGAATCCCCTGACGAATCTTTTCACAGAGATTCTTGGCATAAATGTCAATCAAATCCAGTGGCTTAGCCTGAGCCAAGTCTGCACTACGCTCCTGCAGGCCTGTTGCAATCTCCAAAAGCTCAATGATATTTTCCTTTTCCAAACCGCCATCCTTGGTAAAGAACTTCAAGCCATTGCGATTGAAAGGCAAATGGCTGGCGGTAATCATGATGGAGCCATCCATGGCAGTTTCTGGAAAAACAATGGACATAAACATGGCTGGAGTAGATGCCATATGACAGTCGTAGGCCTGAGCTCCCTCTGCCAGAATACCCTGCAGAGCAGCCTCCTTCAGGCTGATAGCAGACAGACGGGAATCATGGCCTACAGCCAGCTTCAATTCCCCAGCAGGACGGCCCAGCTTCTTGCTCAAAAACTTTACAAAGGCGGCGGCAATCAGATTAGCTGCCTCAGGGCGCAGGTTTACCTTTTCACCCTCTACACCTTCTAGGGCAATGCCTCGAACATCGCTGCCATTCTGCAATTTCATCAATTCTTTTTCTGTCATACTATGCAACTCCTTATATAGATATTTCTTCATATTTATTAATAATTATATCTGCCAAAGACAAATCCTGCTGGCCAGAATTAGGATTCCTAACAGCAATGCACTGCATACCGGCAGCCTTGGCCGCCTTTACTCCAGAAGCAGCATCCTCCACAACGGTGCAATCGGCAGGATTTACCCCCAGCTTCTTGGCAGCCAGCAAATATATGGCTGGATCCGGCTTGGCATACTCCACCTCATCTCCTGTGGTCAAAGCATCAAAGTACTGAATAATGCCAAATCTGGTTAAGACATTATTGACCATAGGCCGTATTGAGGAAGAGCCAAGGCCTATTTTGTAGCCCTTGGCCTTCAAGCGCTGCAGCAGCTCCGGAAGTCCCGGTATGGCCTTAATGGTGGCATCATGATTGAGAATGTCCATGTATTTCTCATATTTTTTGCCTGCCATAACCTGCCATTCCTCAGTAAAAACCTCTGGAAATCTGGCCTTCATATCCACCCAGAAGGATTTGGCGCTGCGGCCTACATATTTGTCCAAGCCAATTTCCTGGACATTAAGGGTGATGCCATATTCCCGCAGGGTAGCCATTTTTGCTCTAGCGTGTATAGGCTCGCTGTCAATAATAACTCCATCCATGTCAAAAATAAATGCTTTGTTGTTCATATTTTCCTTTCTATATTTCCTCACTCGTCTTGGGGCTTAATGGTTCCATGCTCATAGGCCAGCAGCAGGCTGTACAAATCTGTGATTTTTTCCTGTATCACCCTGCCCTCATCTGTATCTCCTACAGAGGTGATTTTGGACTGGAGCTCAATGGTACGGGACACGGATTCAATGTCCTTGTTGTTCCGCAGAGCTTCCCTGACATCAGCCACATTTTGATGTTCCAAAAGCCTAAAGCCTCGGGAATTGTAAATCAGGGTATAACCGGAAATACCGGTTTTCTGATGATAAGCCCGACAGAAGCCACCATCTATACACAGAGCCTTGCCATTGGCCTTGATAGGAGTTTCCCCCTTGGATACCTTTACTGGCACGTGGCCGTTAATAATATGGCCATCCTTGGGATTCAGACCAAATTCCTCCAACAGCTCCTCACAGATTTCCTCCCGGTCAATAAGCTCATAATAAGGATCGGAAGGCTCCTTCCAGGTGCTTTCATCCTCTAGGAACATGCGCTCAAAGGTGGTAAATTCCCGCCCAGAAATAGGGGAAAGCAAACCATTCCACAGGAACCACATAAAGTCCAAAGCCTTTTGTTCCTTGGTGGCTCTTGCCTTGCGAGCCATCTGATCGCAGAAATCCATATAGGACTTGCCCTTGTAAGGCTTGCCATCAAAGGAAACCTCCTTCATAGTGCCATCCCAATTCAGAGGTATACAGCCATGAAATAGCAGGTTCTGATTACAACAGGTATAGACACTGCCTTTCTTGTAGATAAATTCCACATGGCGCTGCAGCCGCTCGCTTTCAATAAAGTAGGACTTCAAATCCCCAATAATCTGCTTTTCTTCATCAGTCAGCTCATAAGGATTCTTGGGATCCACCGTAGGGAAATAGGCACTGCTTAGCTCATAGCGCTTGCCGTTAAGGCTATAGAAGCTGGCATTATAATCCACATTCTGCAGCTGAAGACGGCTTTCCATTTTGAAATCCGGATTCCGGAGAATCAGCTGTCCCTCCAGCTTGAACATTATCATGGAAATAGCCTTTTCCGATGCCTTGAGTGGATTTTCATCGGGATATATCCGCTGGGCATACATGGTGAGAGGCCGCAGGGTAATAGCATAGCCCTTTTCCAGCACCTCTGTATTTTTGTAGCGCAAACTGTTTCTTACTACCCCGGCAATACATACCTCACTGCCACTGGCAGCTCCCATCCACAGAATATCGTGGTTGCCCCACTGAATATCCAGGGAATGGTAGTCCCGCACCATATCCAGGATGGTATCCGGCCGATTGCCCCGGTCAAAGAAATCTCCAATAATATGCATATGGCCCACAGCCAGACATTTTATCAGGCTGGTTAGAGCCACAATAAAATCTGACGCCCCTCCCACCTGCACAATCATATTCAACAGTCTTTTGCTGTAAAGGAACTGTGCTCTATCTGCCTCTGGATGGGTGTTAAACAGCTCCGTAATTACACTACGGTAGTTTTGAGGAATAAAGCTTTTCACCTTGGTCAAAGGATATTTGTAGGTCATGAGCTTGCTAACCTCTAACAGCCGGGATAGATTTTCCCGATACCATTCAGGAGTATTGCGCCGCTCTGCCTCCAGCTGTTGAATTTTCTCCACAGGATAATATATCAGGGTGCAGAATTCCGCCTTTTCTTCATCTGTTAATCTGGCCCCAAAAACATAGTCTACCTTTTCCTTAATAACCCCGGAACAATTATTGAGAATATGATAAAAAAGCTCATATTCACCGTGCAAATCACTGACAAAATGCTCTACTGACTTAGGCAGGCACAGGCTGGCCTGAAGATTTATTAAATCCGCATAAACAGCCTCTTTGGTAGGATATTTTTCCGCCAACAACCGCAAATACTTTTGCTTTTGCCGCTGCATGGTATTTGCCAAATTCATCATACTAGCTCCCTTTCCAATTCCGGCAGTCATTAACCCCTATATACTGCTACAGAATCTTGCATAGTCAAAATACTTCTTCTCTAAATTTTCCCTTCTCCTATTATAACATTTACATTGTGCAAAGAAAATGCCTCCCCCTTTTCTTTCTGTAGCGAAACCTAAAGATTGATGAAATTCCCTCTTTCTTTAAATAGATACAGCCATCTTATTTTATGTAAAAAGAAAGTCGCTGTAGAAGGCAGAATTTTCCCTATCTGTTTCTCTACAGCGACATAGCTTGACTATTTAATTGTGAAAATATTTTATTTCAGCAGGTTCAGGAACCAACTGGAATTCTGATAGGACTGAGCCAGCATAGCCTGAGTGGTCTGCATCAAAATATTGTCAGAAGCCAAATTGGTTATTTCCTTGGCCATATCTGCCCCAATTAAGGTGGTCTGAGCTGCCGTAAGGTTCTCCGACTCGGTATTAAGATTCTTATAGGTATATTCCAAGCGGCTGCTGACAGCACCTACAGTGGTGGACTGATCCAGCACCTTGCTAATGGCATTGTCTATAACAGCTAGAGCTGCCTGAGCATCCTCTGCAGTGGCCACACTAAGACAGGAACCATCGCTGCCCTGCAAACCTAGAGCACGAGCGGAAATATTCCCCAGCCCTACCTTGATGGACTGGTTGGCATCTGCACCTACCTGCAAAGTAAGAGGGTTGCCAGAGCGATTCTCTGCTGCCCCAATGGATTCATAGAAATTATTAAAGACATTGTTGACAGACTTCCGCTCCTGACCATCTGCTGTCTGAACAGAAATGGCGAAACCTGCAATCTCTCCTGCCTTGCCAGCCTGAGCAGCCTTGACTGTAATGGCGTTTTTCCCATCTGGGGTATTCAAGGTCTTGCCATTGGCATCTGTGCCAATTTCCTTGGTACTGCCTATATTGGTATCAAAAATATCTCCAATACCAGCCTTCTGGCCAGCCTGATTGGCACTGTCAAAAATATCTGCCAAGGTGGCATTGCCGGCCTTGAAGCTATTGGTATAGGTCTTGCCATCCTTCACAAAGGAAACTGTAACTGTATCTGTGGCCTGAATCTCCATACTGTCACCATGACGATAAGCCAAATCTGTCAGCTTGGTATCCCCGGCAGTATCTGCGCTGAAAGTCTTGTTGGTGTAGGCCTGAGTGGTCATACTGCTCTGACCGCCATGACTGCCATCCATTAAGCTCATGCCGTTATATTCCACCAACGAATTATCTGTAATCTGGTCAATATACTGGTTAAACTCCTTCTGAATGCTGGCTCTGTCACTGTCCTTGGCAGTGGAGTTGGCAGCGGCCAAAGCCCGCTCCCGCATAGTGGCCAGAATATCCAGAGTATTGCTCATAGCTCCATCAGCTACCTTTAGCATAGCAGAACCAGTCTGGGTATTGGCTGCTGCTTGGTCTAAGGCGCCGATACGAATCCCCATCTTGGTGCCAATGGCATAAACGGAAGGGTTGTCTGCCGGACTATTTACCTTATTGCCTGTGGCAATGGCGGTCATATGCTTGTTAAAGGATTTATTCGCTCTATTCAGCTGATTCAGCAGGGCCAGCTGCTGAGGATAACCTCCTACTCTTGCTGCCATATTAATTCCTCCTTGATTGTATAAACATCCCTGTTTTGATGGGAAAGGCCTAATATTTCAATTGACATTTCTTAACTATGTTATCGACAATATAAACTACAATCTTTATAGGCTTGGAAAGTTTTTTAGAGGAGTTATAATTTGTCCTAGCAGGACTTCAATGCTATAATATGAATATTGAAAAAAGAAGGGATGGACACAATGGGTAAATTTGATTGGCAACAGCAACTGGAACAGCGTCGCCGACGGACTCGCTATGAGCGTATAGGAGTCCTATTGCTGTTGGTATTTGTATTAGGTTTTGGTCTGTGGCGTTTTTTTTATGCTGATTCTCCGGAATACGCCTTAGAACAGCTGCATCAGGCTATCGAAAATCATGATGCTAAGGCGCTGCAGGAATATTGCAATCTGGAGGCTGTTAGCGGACAGGCCTACGATGATCTCACCAGAGATATGTTTGCCCAGGATGACAATCTTTCCAATGATACCAAGGTGATGTTTGAGCAATTCTACATCAAAATCAAGCCCCAAGTGGTAAGAGATACCATCCAGCTCCTTTTGGCCTATGCCGATAAGGGCAGCTGGCAGAACCCCTCTGATGACAATCTTCTCAAGGGACGACAGCTAGGTATGGATTATGAATATCTGATTGAGCGTTCTCAGCTAAGAAATACCAGCATTGTAAAAATAGACAAAATTGATCGCAATAAGGATACTGCTTTGGCCAAGATACAGGTTAAGGATGATTATACCAACACCCTTTTTACTCTGAATCTCCTTATGAATAAGACTGAGGAGGGCTGGAAGGTAGTGCGGATTGTTAACTATCGTGACTATCTGGATTTTGTTACGCCGATTCAGACTTCTGGTCTGCTGGCCTACAAGCGGGCGACTGAGGATATTATTGACAAGTATAATGATATTCTGGATACCCAGCAAACCAGATTCAATCAGCTGACTGTTACCTCTGATGGCCGTTTGTCCGCTAGTCAGCGCAGTAAGCTGGCTGATTATATCAAATCTGATATTATACCGGCTCTGGAAAAACGGCAACAAGAGCTGGATGCTATTCCACCTAGAGATGGTGCCCAGTATCTACAAGCTCTAAGAGCAGAGGAAACCAAGACCTCTATTGCCCAGTGGCAGCATTTCCTAACAGGTATTCAGAACGACAATCTATCTGAGCTGAATACAGCCAATGCCTTTCACAAAAAAGCTCTGGATTTGCAGCATCGCATTGATGATGTTAGCAAAAATACAGCTATTACCAAAATGCCTCAAAGTATTCCTTAAGCAGTTGATTATATAAATTCCGATTTACCGAGTACATCAATTATTTATACACTTTTCGTAGGCATTACATATACCATGCCTGGCGCTATATTGATGTGCAAAACTATCCCCTATTAATGGCGATATGGGAGTACCCTTTCAGGCACGCTCTCGCTACTTTTCTCGCCTAGCGGTACTAAAGCTCTCATGAGGCAATTCGTGGCTGACGCCCCGAAAGCTCATGAATCGCTAAGTACCGAGGCGCGAAGAGTACCTGTGCAGGGTACTCCCATACCGCTTATTAGCGTATTCATCGCAATTTTCCGATTTCGCGAACTGGCTGGAACAGAACAGCAGATGATAGTACCCTAAGAAAACCCTTGCTGAGCCTCGGTGCTT
>ERZ1026866.1576-NODE-1576-length-11390-cov-4.677018_pt1 | contig 11390 bp, 9 predicted proteins | sample MGYA00380163_ERZ1026866 | MGnify/ENA primary metagenome ERZ1026866 (study PRJEB33269, sample SAMEA4719799) | human gut metagenome | biome: human-associated habitat; feature: organic feature; material: feces | place: Cameroon | collected 2013-10 ...
AAACAAGAAGGGTTTCTTCCTGATGACCGAATCCGGTAAGATCGACTGGGCCTGCCACGCCAACGATGCCGCCGCCTCCATCCACGACGTGCTGGAGATGAGCAACGCCGTTCAGGCCGCCGAGGAGTTCTACAACGCCCACCCCAACGAGACCCTGATCCTCGTCACGGCCGACCACGAGACGGGCGGCATGGCCATCGGCTACAAGACCACCAACTACGACACCTTCCTGACCAACCTGACCCACCAGAAGATGTCCTACGCGAAATTTGATTCCACCTACGTGAAAAATTACATCGCCAACAAGACCCCCTTTGAGGCGGCCATGGCCGACGTCAAGGCCAACTTCGGCCTGACCCTGCCCACTGACCCCGATGCTGCCAGCGCGGGCAAGCTGCTGTTGACCGACTACGAGGTGGAGAACCTGCGCAAGGCCTACGAGCGGACGCTGGAGGTCGGCGCGTCTTCCCAGAGCAAGATGAGCCAGCAGGATTATGAACTCTACGGCACCTACATCCCCTTCTCCATGGCCATCTGCCACACCATCAACCATAAGTCCGGCATGGACCACACCACCTACGCCCACACCGGCGCAATGGTCAACATCTATGCCAAGGGCGTCGGCGCCGAGAAGTTCCGCGGCGTGTTCGACAACACCGAGATCTATCATAAGCTCGCTGAGCTGACCGGCGTGCAGTAAGGCCGGAATACCCTAAAAATAAAAGACCCCGCCCCCTTTTCCCTTGCTGAGACGGCAGGGAGGAGGGGGCGGCACGGTCTACGCATCGCCCAAAAAAAGCGCCCGGCGGCTCAGATGGAGCTGCCGGGCGCTTTGCTTCGCTAAAACGTAAAGATCAATCGTTGATCTCCGGGAAACCTTCCAGCTTGGAGGTGCAGTGGGGGCAGCGGACGGCCTTGATGGAAATCTCGCTCTGGCAGTAGGGGCAGACCTTGGTGGTCGGCTCTGCGGGAGCTTCCTCTTCGGCCTTCTTCTTGTTGAAGAGGGCGTTGAATGCCTTCAGCACCACAAACAGCACGAACGCCACGATCAGGAAGTTGATGATGGCGTTGAGGAAGGAACCGATGCCGATGCCGACATCGCCGATCTGGATCACAACGTCCGAGAAGTCGGCGTTGAAGAACAGGCCGATGAGGGGAGAGATGATGTCGCCGACCAGCGAGTTCACGATGGCCGTGAACGCCGAGCCGACGACCACGCCGACGGCCATGTCCAGCACGTTGCCGCGCATGGCGAACGCTTTGAACTCTTCAAAAAACTTTTGGATGCCCTTGATCTCTTTTTCTGCCATAGCAATACCGCTCCTTTTTTGCGTCCGCAGGGGGACGGATTCATCATTATTATAATAGCATTTGTCAGCGTCCTTGCCCTCTCAGGCGCTTCGCGCCAGCTCCCCCAGAGGTTTATGCTTGGTGCGCGGCAATCCAAGCTTCCATCTCTTCGGCGATGGCTTTGATGGAACCGTCGGTGAAGGGAACTTTCAGGCCCGCCGTCTCGCACAGCTCGGAGTAGCTGGCTGTGCCCGCGCGGCGGACCAGCTTGAGGTAGCGCTGCCATGCGTCCTTGTGGTCCTTCAGGCTGAGCAGGAAGAACTGCAGCGCGGCCATGGTGGACAGGCAGTAGTCGATATAATAGAACGGGCACTCATAGATGTGGAGCTGACGCTGCCAGCCCGCGCCGCGGCCGTAGAAGGGCAGGTTGTCGAAGTCGATCCACGGGCGGTATTTGTGCTCCAGATCCAGCCAGACCTTGTTCCGCTCGTCGGGGGTCAGGTCGGGGTTCTGGTACATCAGGTGCTGGAACTCGTCCACAGCGCAGCCGTAAGCGAGGAAGAGGAAGCTGTCCTCGGCGTGGACGAGGGCGTACTTCTCGGTGTCCTTGCCGAAGAGCAGGTGGTGCCACGGCGCGGTCAGAAACTCCATGGCCATGGAGTGAATCTCGGCGCTCTCCATGCCGGGGCATTCGAGGTCGGCGGGGACCTTCGGGTTCCGCTCGGCGACGTAGCCCTCGAAGGCGTGGCCGCACTCGTGGGTCAGCACGTCCACGTCGGCAGAGGTGTTGTTCCAGTTTGCGAAAATGAAGGGGGCCTTGTAGGCGGGCAGACTGGTCATATAGCCGCCGGACATCTTGCCGGGGCGGCTCTCCACGTCGAACAGCTCGTTGTCCTGCATGAAGTCGATGAACTCGGCGGTCTCCGGGCTCAGCTCATGGTACATGGTGCGGGCCGCAGCCATCCGGGCGTCGTAGCCCTTGATGGGGGAGGGGTTGCCGTCCTTGAAGGTGACGGGCAGATCGGCGAAGGTGGGGTGCTCGATGCCGGTGCGCTTGCGGCGCAGCTCAATGACCTTCTGCAGCTGGGGCACCACATCGTTGGCGACCTGATCCCGGAAGCGCTTGATCTCCTCCGGGCCGTAGCCGATGCGGTTCATCCGCACATAGGAAAGCTCGCTGTAGTCGTGGTAGCCGAGGATGCGGGCCTGTTCGTTCAGGTTCTTGACGATCTTGGTGTACAGCTCATCCAGCTCGGCGCGGTGAGCGTCGAAGTAACCAGCCTCGGCCTCGTAGGCGGCACGGCGGACGGCGGGGTCCAGATTTTCCTTGTAGGGGCCCAGCTGGGGGATGGTCAGCTGCTTGCCGTCCAGCTCCACCAGTGCACCGCCGTACACCTGCTGATACTGGCTGACGAGGGCGTTGTACTCCTTCTGCAGCTCCACGGTGCGGTCGTCCATGCCGAGGACGGCGTTTTTCATCCCGGCTACGCAGGTGGTGCCGAAGGCTTCGGTCAGCGCGTCCACATGGGGGTTGGCCAGAAACGCCCGGCTGATCTCGACGCTGGCATTCTGCACGGCGGGGCCGTTGGCGTCGAAGAAGTCCTGCTCGGTCTTCCAATAGGCGTCGCGGGTGTCGCAGGTGTAGTGGATGTTTGCCAGATTGGCGGCGGTGTTGTAGTCGGCAAAGGCGCGGCTCTGCTCGTAGTAGGCCTCGACCAGTTCTTCGCCGGAAGCGGCAGAGGCGGCCTTGGCGGCCAGCTCTTTGCAGCGGGCCAGCAGCGCGTCAATGTTGGGGCGGGTGTAGTTCATCTCGCTGAATTTCATAGACGGATACGTCCTTTCTGAGTGATGTTTGTTCCATCTTATCACGTTTCACAAAAAAAGAAAAGATAAACTGGCAAATCTGTTGCAAGGGTGCGATTGAAACAGAGCGAAAAAAGGCATATAATAACACTATCAACAGAGTAAGGCCACGCGCGTTAAGTGCCGCATCAACGGGGAGTTGTGCTGCGGACGAAGGGAGACCCGCGGTGCGTGGTCTGCATCCCGCTGCTGCATGGACTTGGGTGCAGGCGAGGCCGTCTGCGCGGCTTCGTTTGGAAGTGAAGTTTGTTGGATTCACGCCCTCCTTTGTGCGGTTCGTCACAGGGGAGGGCGTTTTTGCGTCCGCCTCTGCTTATCCTGAATGGAGGATGAACGATGAATCATTCCAAATTATCCGTCCGTACCCTGACGATGCTGGCTCTTCTGACGGCTATGAGCATCATCTTTGCCCGCGTGCTGACCGTTTCCACCGGCTTTCTGCGGTTCAATCTGGGCGCGCTGCCCACCCACTTGGCGGCGGTCTGGTTCGGCCCGGCGGGCGGCTTCGCCGTGGGAGCGGTGGCTGATCTGATCGGCGGCACCTTGTCCGGCTATTCCATCAACCCGCTCATCACGCTGGGAGCCGGTTCGGTGGGTCTGGTGTCCGGTCTGCTGTTCCAGAAGCTCAGCAGTCTGCGGCTGGGACTGCGGCTCCAGATCAGCATACTGGCCGGGCATCTGGTGGGCTCTGTGGTCATCAACTCGCTGGCGCTCCACATTTTTTATGGATACCAGTGGCCGGTGCTGGCGGCCCGCATCCCCAACGCCATCGTGCTGAGCGCGGTCAACACCGTGCTGGTCCGCATCCTGCTGGAGAATAAGGCACTGGCAGCGATGATCAAAGCAAAAACCTGAACACACAGAATCTTTTAGATAAGGTCGAGTGCTATGAACTACGAAGAAGCAATGCAATACATCCACGCGGTGCAGTGGGCGGGGCACAAGCCCGGCCTGAGCCGCACCCGCACCCTGTTGGCCGCGCTGGGCAGCCCCCACAAGCGGCTGAAGTTCGTCCATGTGGCGGGCACCAACGGCAAGGGCAGCACCGCGGCCATGCTGGCGTCCTGTCTGCGGGCGGCGGGCTATTGCGTGGGGTTGTACACCTCGCCTTTCATCAACCGGTTCAATGAGCGCATCCAAGTGGACGGCGAACAGATCGGCGACGAAGAGCTGGTGCGGCTGGTGGAGAAGATCCGGCCCGCCGCCGACGCGATGGCGGACGTCCCCACCGAGTTCGAGGTCATCACAGCGCTGGGAATGCTCTATTTTGCCGAAAAGCAGTGCGACATCGTGGTGCTGGAAGTGGGCCTCGGCGGCACGCTGGACTCCACCAATGTCATCGACCCGCCGGAGTGTGCGGTCATCACGGCGCTGGGAATGGATCATGTCAAGGAGCTGGGCCCCACCATCGCCGACATCGCCTCGGCCAAGGCGGGCATCATCAAGCCCGGCAGCCCGGTGGTGAGCTACGGCGGCGTGCCCGAAGCCGACGCCGTCATTGCCCGCGTGGCAGCGGAGCAGCACGCCCCGCTGCGGGTCGTGGACTTCTCCAAGCTGACCGTGGAGGGCGGTGACCTCGACGAGGTGACCTTCGATTTTGACGGTCTCCACGGGGTGCGGCTGCCGCTCATCGGCAGCTACCAGCCCAAGAATGCCGCCGTCGCCATCACGGCGCTGCGGGTGCTGCGGGAGCGGGGGTGGAACATCCCGGAAGAAGCCATCCGCAAGGGGCTGGAGACGGTGAGCTGGCCGGGCCGGTTCGAGCTGCTGCGGCATTCGCCCGCCTTTTTGCTGGATGGCAGCCACAACGCCCACGGAATGCGGGCCACCGTGCAGAGCCTGAAGGACCGCTTCCCCGGCCAGAACTTCGTTTTCCTGCTCAGCATCATGGCGGACAAGGATGTGGACGAGATGCTGGCCCTGCTGCTGCCGCTGGCAAAGCAGTTCGTGACAGTGGCGGCCCACACCCCCCGCGCCATGCCCGCCGAGACGCTGGCGGAGCACATCCGTGTGCGCGGCGGCATCGCCGAACCGGCTCCGTCCATCGAAGCGGGTGTGGCCCGCGCTGTGGAGCTGGGCGGCAGCGGCCCCGTCTGCGCGCTGGGGACGCTGTATTTTTCGGGAGAGGTACGAAGGGCGTTTGAGCAGCTTTGCCCTCTCAGTCCGTGCTGACGCACGGCCAGCTCCCCCAAAGGGGGAGCTTTACAAGGTATCATGATCAAAACAGAAAAAAGCGCTTCCCCATGCAGGTTGGGGAGGCGCTTTTTCCGTCCCTTGCGGGACAGGGTAAATGATAAGAAGGTAAATGAAGAAAATAGCATAATAATTAGAAGGATGAACCCAAGAGCGGGGAGGTGCAAAGCTCGTCGCAGCCTTTGTATCCTACTGCCGCTCTTGTTGGATACAAGATAGCACTTTTCAAGAGAAAATGCAAGAGCTTTTTTGAAAAAAGTTCTCCTAATCGAGCAAAAATTCGATATTTTGTCACAACGCACAAAATTGAAAGCTTCGACTTGGCAAAAGTGATAAAACAAGCTCTGCTCCGCTGGAAACTGCTGGCAAAACGACGTGCCGATGAAAAGAATCACTGAAATCTGTGGAAGGATTCTTTACAAGGCAGACGGGCTGTGCTAAGATGAATACAAGCATGGTAAAATGTGCATTTGCGGCCTTTTGGCAGCAAAGTGGGTGGGAAGCGGGATTTTTGCGCCCAAATCCAAAAAGAGGAAAAACGAATGGAAGCAACGAAACTGAAAAATGCGCCTCGGTTCGGCGGACGGAAACCGCTGTTTTCCGAGCGCGACCTGCTCGTTCTGACCGGGCCGCTGTTGGTGGAGCAGCTGCTGGAAGTCACGGTGGGCATGGCGGACACGATGATGGTCTCCCGCTGCGGTGAAGCGGCCATCTCCGGTGTCAGCTTGGTGGATATGATCAACAACCTCATCATCGTGCTGTTTGCGGCGCTGGCCACCGGCGGCGCGGTGGTGGTCAGCCAGTACTTAGGGGCCAAGGAGCAGAAACATGCCGACCAGAGCGCCGGCCAGCTCCTCCTTCTCAGCGGCTTGTTCGGCGTGTTGGTGGGCGTGGTCTGCTTTGTGCTGGCCCGGCCCATGATCCGCTTATTCTACGGCTCCATTGATGCCGACGTGCTGGAAGCCGGTGTGCTCTACCTGAAGATCATCGCCCTGAGCTACCCGTTCCTTGCGCTGTACAACGGCGGCGCGGCGCTGTTCCGCAGCATGGGCAACTCCAAGATCTCCATGCAGATCAGCTTTCTGATGAATATCATCAACATCGTGGGCAACGCCGTCTGCATCTTCGGCCTGAAAATGGGCGTCGATGGCGTCGCATGGCCCAGCGTCGTTTCCCGCGTGGTGGCGGCGGCCCTGATCCTGCGCAAATGCTATAAAAAGGAAGAAGGCAGCCTGCTGAGCGTCCCCAAGACCCTGCGGCTGGACGGCGGCCTGACCCGGCGCATTCTGGGCATCGGCATCCCGTCCGCCTTCGAGAACAGCCTGTTTGAGGCGGGCCGCATCCTCGTCGTCAGCATGATCTCCACCTTTGGCACAGTGCAGATCGCGGCCAACGCCGTGGCCAACAACCTCGACGGCATGGGCGTCATCCCCGGCAAGGCCATCAGTCTGGCCATGATCACGGTGGTGGGCCGCTGCGTCGGCGCGGGGGACAACGAACAGGCCGTCTACTACACCCGCAAGCTGCTGCTCTGGGCCTACCTTACCATGGGCCTTTCCAACGGCGCGATCTTCCTGCTGGTGAAGCCGCTGGTGGGCATCTATGCGCTTTCCGGCGCGACCATGGAGCTGGCCATTCTGCTGGTACAGATCCACTCTGGCTGCGGCCTCTTTTTGTGGCCCGCCTCCTTCGTGCTGCCCAATGCCCTGCGCGCAGCCAACGACGTGAGATTCACGATGGTCGTTTCGATCCTGAGCATGGCCGTCTGGCGGCTGGGTTTCAGCTACCTGATCTGTGTGCGGATGGGTTGGGGCGCTGTGGGCGTCTGGATCGCCATGGTGGTGGACTGGACCTGCCGTGTCATCTGCTTTACTGCCCGCTTCCACAGCGGTGCATGGAAGACGAAATATCAAGCATAACATCAAAAGGAGCGACGAGATGAAACTCATCAGTTGGAACGTCAACGGTCTGCGGGCCTGTCTGACCCATGATTTTGCCGCAAGCTTTGCGGCGCTGGACGCCGACATCTTCTCGGTGCAGGAGACGAAAATGCAGCCCGGTCAGGCGGATTTCGCCCCGGAGGGCTACACCGAGTACACCTCCTCCGCCGAGAAGAAGGGCTACTCCGGCACAGCGTGCTGGTGCAAACAGCCGCCGCTGGCCGTGACGATGGGCATCGGCATCGAGGAGCACGACCACGAGGGGCGGGTCCTGACGCTGGAATACCCGGAATTTTATCTCGTCAACTGCTACACGCCCAACAGTCAGGACGGGCTGAAGCGGCTGGACTACCGGATGGAGTGGGAGGACGCGTTCCGGGCCTATCTGTTGGGGCTGGACGCGAAAAAGCCGGTCATCCTCTGCGGTGACCTGAACGTGGCCCACACCGAAATGGACATCAAAAACGCCAAGACCAACCGGAAGAGCGCGGGCTTCACCGACGAGGAGCGGGCCAAGATGACCGAACTTCTGGCGGCGGGCTTTGCCGACAGCTTTCGCGTCATCCACCCGGACGAGGTGAAGTACAGCTGGTGGAGCTACCGCTTCCATGCCCGCGAGAAGAATGCGGGCTGGCGCATTGACTACTTCCTTGTCTCCCGCCGCATCGCCGACAGGATCCAAGCGGCGGAGATCCACAACGAGATCTTCGGCTCGGACCACTGCCCGGTCGAGCTGGTCATCGACCTGTAACACCTGTTTATAAAGGAGCTTTTCATGCTGAAAAACTATCTGATCGTCTTTTTCGTCTCCATGGTGCCCGTGGTGGAGCTGCGCGGTGCCATCCCCATCGGTCTGGGTCTGGGGCTGCCGGTGCTGCCCACCTATATCATCTGCGTGCTGGGCAATATGCTGCCGGTGCCCTTCATCTATTTGTTTGCCCGGCGGTTCCTCATCTGGGGCTACCACAAGCCGGTCATCGGGCCGGTCTGCAAGTTCTTCATCGTCAAGGGCGAAAAGGGCGGCCGCAAGCTGGAGGAAAAGGCGGGCAAGGGCCTGACCGCGGCTCTGCTGCTCTTTGTGGGCATCCCGCTGCCCGGCACCGGCGCATGGACCGGCACACTGGCGGCGTCCATTCTCGACATGAAGTTCAAGGACGTCCTCATTGCCTGCATGGGCGGTGTGCTGCTGGCCGGCATCATCATGGGGCTGGCCAGCATGGGGGTTCTGGGCGCGGCAAGCGGCTTGTTTGCAGTAGGCTAAGCTTGGCCGCATCTCCGGGAGCTTTCTCCCGCAAGTGAGTCGGGGATTCCATACCCCGCCCTATTGCCTTCGGCAACAGGGTCCCACCCGTCGGACACTTGCTGGAGAAACTCCCCTCGTGCGGCCGGGGGAACTGCTCGTTACCACTGGCAATGTAGAGTGAAGTGTGTTAGAATAGACAGCGAAGTGTCTGTTACGACAAAGAAAGGACGAACCAACCATGGATCAGGCTTTGAACCAGAAGATCGACGCATTCATTGCGGCGAACAAGGACCAGTGGCTCAAGGATATTGAGACGCTCGTTTCCATCAATAGTGTCGAGAGTGCCCCTGCCGAGGGTGCCCCCTATGGTCTGGGCGCACGCGCTGCGCTGGACAAGACGCTGGAGCTGGCGGCAGGGATGGGCTTTGCCACCCGCAACTGCGAAAATCACATCGGCTATGCGGAGCTGCCCGGCGCGGATGCCGAGAAGTATCTGGCAACGATCTGCCATGTGGACGTGGTGCCCGAAGGCAACGGCTGGACGGGCGACCCGTTCAAGATGGAGGTCCGGGACGGCTGGCTCATCGGCCGCGGCGTGGCCGACGATAAGGGCCCGATGATCACCATCCTCTATGCGCTGAAGTTCCTCAAGGAGCAGGGCTATCCGCTGCGCTATCCCATCCGCGCCCTCGTGGGCGACAACGAGGAGACCTCCATGCAGGATGTGGAGTACTACCTGAAGAATTACCCGGCCCCGGCCTTCTGCTTTACCCCGGACGCCGAGTTCCCGGTCTGCAACGGTGAGAAGGGCCACTTCGGTGCCGAGCTGGTCAGCCCGGTCTGCAACGGCGTCATCAAGGAGTTCGTGGGCGGCGTGGCCAACAATGCCGTGCCCGACCGCGCCAGCGCACTGGTCGAGACCGACATCACCAAGCTGAAGAATGCCCCCAACATCACGCTGGAGCCGGAGGGCACCGGCGTGCGCATCCGCGGCTGGGGCAAGTCCGGCCATGCGGCATCTCCGCAGGGTACCGTCAACGCCATCGGTCTGGTGGTGAACTACCTGCTGGACAACGGCCTGTGCAACGACGCCGAGCGCGCCTATCTGGAAGCGCTGAAAAAGCTGCACGCCTCCACCGCCGGTGAGGGCATCGGCGTGGCCTGTGCCGACGGCCCCTTCGGCCCGCTGACCGTCATCGGCGGCCGCATCTACATGCAGGACGGCAAGATGGTGCAGACCATGGACAGCCGTTACCCCACCTGCACCACCGGCGACAAGATGGCCGAGCAGATCCGCGCCGCCATTGGCTCCGGTGCATCGCTGGAGAATGTCGAGAGCGCCAAGCCCTTCTACATTGAGGCCGACACCCCCGCCATCAAGGCCTGCATCGACACCTACAACGAGGTCACCGGCGAGAACGCCACCCCGTTCACCATGGGCGGCGGCACCTACGCCCGCCACTTCCCCTATGCCGTCAGCTTCGGCCCGGAGCACAACGACGTCCAGCTGCCCTCCTTCGGCGGCCCGATGCACGGTGCCAACGAGTCTGCCCCCATCGACAAGCTCTTGGAGGCCATGAAGATCTACATCCTCGCGCTGCTGCGCCTTGAGGAGATCGACTTCTGATGGCGGCAAACGTTCTGGTCATTGACGGGCAGGGCGGGGGGCTGGGCCGCCAGTTGGTGGCGGCCATTGCGGCGGTCTGCCCGGAGGCGGGGCTGACCGCCGTCGGCACCAACAGCTTGGCTGCCAACGCGATGCTCAAGGCGGGCGCGGCCCGCGCGGCCACCGGCGAGAACGCCGTGGTGGTCAACTGCCGCCATGCGGACGTCATCGTGGGGCCTATCGGCATCGTCATCGCGGACGCCCTGCTGGGCGAGATCACCCCGGCGATGGCCGCCGCCGTCTGCCAGAGCGGTGCCAAGCGGGTGCTCGTGCCAATCAACCACTGCGAAAACTATGTGGTCGGCGTGCCCGAACAGCCCGTCAGCCAGCTCGTGAGCGCCGCCGCACAGAAAGTCAAAGCCCTGTGCGAAGGAAAAACCTGCTAAAAATCGAAGAGGCTGTTGCAACGAACTCCCTCCGTCACGGCTTCGCCGTGCCAGCTCCCTCTCGGAGGGAGCCTTGGCGTAACGGTGAGCTGTGAAAGCCTCCCTCATTGAGGGAGGTGGCATCGCGTCAGCGATGACGGAAGGAGTTGTGCAACAGCCTCTTTTGTTTTGCAGCTTATGATTTTTGGTTTCGCTTCCGGATCTCGTGGATCGAGGGCGGCACATCGCCCTGCTCGGAACGTTCGAGGGCGCTGATGCGGCGGTCGAGGTCGGTGATGCGCTGGGCGACCACATCGGGCAGGTCCTGCTGGTCGAGGTCGTCGGCGGGGTTGACCGCTTTGTTGTTGATCCGCACGACCTCGGCGGGCACGCCGACGGCGGTGCAGTTGGCGGGCAGGTTCTTCAACACCACGCTGCCCGCGCCGATGCGGGCGTTGTCGCCGATGTACACCGGGCCCAGCACCTTGGTGCCCGCACCGATCAGGACGTTGTTGCCCAAGGTGGGGTGGCGCTTGCCGGTGTCCTTGCCGGTGCCGCCCAGCGTGACGCCGTGGTAGATGGTGCAGTTGTCGCCGATCTCGGTGGTCTCGCCGAAGACGATGCCCATGCCGTGATCGATGAACAGGCACTTGCCGATCTTTGCGCCGGGGTGGATCTCGATGCCGGTCTTATGTCGGCCGTGCTGGCTGACCCAGCGGGCCAAGAAAAAGTGCTTATGCTCATACAGCCAGTGCGCGATGCGGTGGTAGACCAAGATGTGAAAGCCGGGGTACAGCAGAACGACCTCCAGAACGCTGCGTGCGGCGGGG
>ERZ1026866.1577-NODE-1577-length-11389-cov-26.610905_pt1 | contig 11389 bp, 13 predicted proteins | sample MGYA00380163_ERZ1026866 | MGnify/ENA primary metagenome ERZ1026866 (study PRJEB33269, sample SAMEA4719799) | human gut metagenome | biome: human-associated habitat; feature: organic feature; material: feces | place: Cameroon | collected 2013-10 ...
ATTAACCATTTCCAAAACCTACCGCTATTTTCTGTTTAGTTGTTCCAGTGACCCCATATTAGTACCAAAACACTCATTTTTTATTTGAATTGAACATGAGCGTAGCGAATTTTTCCACACGCCTGACGACACCGATACATTTTATCGGTGTAGCACGACGAACCAAAACTCCGTTTGGTGCGTATAAGTGCGCACTAGTGAAAAATGAGGTATCTCAATCTAATTACTTCAGTTATATTTGTTGTCCTCTTTTTTGTTTTTTCGTTTCTACGGCGAATCACATATAACTTCCTACTCTCTAATTACCGTAATTAGAATTACGAAAAATATTAGAGAGAAGAAAAAAACTTTCCTGTCTAAAAAACTAAAGTATAATTACTGTAATTATATCGGCGGAAATGAATTCTCTTTAACAGTAACACAAATATATAATTAAAGTAATTAGTCATTCTTGCTTCAAAAATCACTAGTGCGCACTTACACTCACCAAATGAATTTGATGGAGAGGTGCGACACCGATGAACTTCATCGGTGTCGTCAGGCGTGTGAAAAATTCGCGTTGCTTATGTTGTAGTAACTTTCAAGTAAAAGTCAGTAGAACTTCTAATCAAGAGACAAAGAACTACGTTTGACTAAAAAACAGAACCAACCTCTAAGAATTTTTAGAGGTTGGTTCTGTTAATCTTTCCAAATTTGCCACCACTTTTTCTTGTTCGTTGGTGGTGTATCGTTTAGTCGTTCTTCGTCTTCGGAAAAAGTAGTCGATTCCTTTTCTGACGTTTTTTCAGTGTAAGTTAATTGTAATTGTTCCTGTAACTTTTCAATTTGTTGGTTGGCTTGGAGTGTAAGTTGTTGTTGCTGATTGAGTAATTTTTGCATTTGCCTTAATTGCTCGTTTTGTTCTTGTATCTGTATATCTTTTTGATCTAGTTGTTTTTCTAGAGAATAGAGAGGATTTAAACCGAAAACCAAGTTTTCGGTTTTCGGTTTTTCGCCAACCAGTTGGCGATTTAGGTTTTCGTTTTCAGTTGAAAACATTGACTTTATAGCTTTTTGACCAGCTTCATTAATCACAAACTTGTTTCCGATTTTCGCAAACCAAAGTTTTCGATTTTCATCAGAAACTTTTTTGTTAATAGCTGTTTTACTAACACCTAATTCTTCAGCAAGTTCTTTAATACTCTTTAATTCTTCACTCATAACTTCCCTCGCTAAAAATGCTTGCCTTATTAGGGTTACTCAAATCTTCCAATTCAACTGTTTTTAAATAGTTTTCTATTGCTACTTTTAGATATTTTACGATGTTTTTTTTCGTATATGCTTGTTCTTTCGAACGTACATAAGAGATATGATCTTTAACACCATTTAATCCACGCAATATTTTTAATTCATCATACAATGGATAAACCACTTGTTGTAATCCTGCCATAAGTTTTATATTTTGCATGTCTTTAAAACCTAGTAGCATATGTTCACCTAATATTGTTGTATAGGGACTTTGCATAGCTTGTGCAAACAATTTTTCTTGTTCGTTTTCTCTATCCGTCTTTTCATGCAAGTACATAGGATCTTGCTGTTCTTCCTTGTAAAATTCATTTTTAGCCACTTGTTTTTTTCTAATGTGAAATTGAATTCTATCGATAGAACGCCCCTTTTTAATTTTCTCGTAAGTTACATTAAAATGGGTATATTCGTTAATTTCTTGAATAGCTGTTTTTAAAATTCTAGTTTCAAAATGAGTAAATCTTTTGTATTCAGTAGCTGTATCCGTCAAAATCCTTAATTTTTGCATAGAAATTAAGGGATTGCGGTATTCCTCTAACTGTGCATTTCGTCTACCGCCATTATTGCTATAATGTTCATATTGATTATAGTACATGCATAACCACTTATACAAAATAATACTGTACTTACTATTTAATTCCATAATATCGGTTAGGGCATATTGAGTAAAATTCTGCTTTAACTCAATCAAATAAGGCATAATATCTATATCAAATCTTATCTTTACTTCATCATTATAACTATTCCATTCTACCATTGGAATTGGAACAATATTTTTCATCTTATATCCTTTGTCTTTAATCTCCTTTATCTCAAAATAAGCAGTTTTTTGCATTTTTTCAATTGCTTCTCTAAAGCGACTATGCTTATTACTATCTGATACATCAAAAAAAGTAAAAAGTTCTTTTTTTGATAAATAGATAATATTATCCTTTGGTGGATTAGCAGTATCAATACAAGATACTGCTAATTCAAATATTTTTAGTGGTGTTTTATCCATTTTCGCTACGCTAGAAATAAGATCATTATGTTCTACCACTTTTCTTTTTTGAATTTCATCCATATGAAACATCTGCTTTTGTACGTAATTTTTTTCTGTTATACTAGACATGAGGAAAGTACTCCAATTTATATATTTTAGAAAAAGCATAGAGAAATAGATTTAACCGTCATTTTCTCTATGCTTTTATTATACCACATACAACCACTTGTGCAAAAAAAATGTGGCTATATACATAGTTTTTTGTGGCTATATACATAGTTTTTTGTGGTTATTTACATAGTTTTTTGTGGTTATTTACATCTATTTATTCTTACTAATACTACTTTTCTTCTAACACAAAAGAACAAAAGAGCAAAATATATAAGATAAATAAAATACAAATAGATTTTTATTCTTACTCTTACTCCATTTAAAAATCCTAAAATCATGATGAAAATCAAGTTAAACCTAAAATAATATTCTCAACTCTTTTTTGTTATAATTATCAACGGTGCTAAACCAAATCTCGATAGAGAGGAGGGCGTTTTATGATTAATGTACTGCTCACATCAGTCATTGCACCAGTTATTACTGGAATAGTTCTTGAACTATTTTCTCACTGGCTAGACAAGAAAGACAATGACAAATAGCGCCATCTAGCCTGAGCCTAGGTCACTACAGGCAAAAAAAACCGAAGGATTGCGCTCCTTCGGTTTTTTCGTTTTATGAATGTACTGCTCACATTCGCTAATTACATTATAACATTCTGTGGTCTGATATTCAACCAACTTAACTCTAAACAGTCTATTTGTCACTCTACTTTGTTACAAAGCTCATATAAAATTTCCTATAGTTCCTAAATGTTTTTTTATATCACTCTATCACTTAAAATTGTTAAGAACACAATATATAATTCCTTTTTTCCAAATATTGAAGTATGCTTATTGTTTCCGCGATATTATTATTAATTTTTTGAAAAATTATGCTATAATAAATATACAAAAAATATATTTTGTATATATTGGAGGTGTATTTATGATGTTACTAGAAAAGAATGCTCAAACAAACTTTAGAACCAATTCTGAATTATTAGCATCTGCAAGAAAAGTTTTTGCAGAGAAAAATCTTGATATGACAAGTGCTCTCAATATGTTTTTACAAAAGGTAGTTGAAACGAATAGTGTTCCATTTTTGGAAGAGGAAGATTTTTCTAAAAGAGCTGAAATTATTTCCGAACTTAGAAGCGAATTGAAAAAAGGACATGAAGATGTTATTGCTGGGCGTGTTCATTCTGAATCGAAAGTGAGAGATTATTTTGGATTATAAGATTGATTACACAGACAGTGCTTTTAAGGATTTGATAGACATTAAAAATTATATCGAGGAAACTTTTTTATCGGAACAAGCAGCTATGAATACAGTTAATAACATTATGACTGGTCTTGAAAAATTAAAAATGTTTCCTGAAGGTGGATTGAAATTAAGAGACAGAATTGATGATGACATAGAACTTGAAGAAGATTATTATTTTACTTTTGTTGGAAATCATATTGCTTGGTATGAAATCAATGGAGAAGTAGTTTCGATTGTCAGGATTTTGAGTATGAAACAAGATTGGGTTAATCTTTTGAGAAGAAAAAAATAAAAATTATTGGTTAAAATTTTTAAGAAAATGATATTATATTTTCTTTTGCAAGCAAAGCAACATGCTATCATGTTGCGATATTTTATAAAAAGAGTGCTCCACTTTTAGAGCACTTTTTTTATAATTGTTGGGGGAAATTCCCCAAACCCCTATTGTGATTTCGGAAATGTTTTTGTCATTTTGTATTTAAAATACTAACGTAAAATATGAGGATTTAGCCTAGCACGAATTACTTTACATTGCAATTATTTTTTGATATTTTATACTATATCATTTTTTTAATAAGGAGAATTCTTATGGTAAATTATGTAGCAAAAGAAGAAAAAGTTATAGAAAAAATTGTTAAAACAATTGAAAAATTAGATTCAGATCTTGAAAAGCTTGATGATATTAATGCTGAAGAAGGACATAAACACAAATTTAAAAAATGGCATACAGAAAAGAAGGCTTTTCACGAAATTAAACGCTTATTACACGAAATAGGAAAATATGATAAATATGATGAAAAAGAATTAGAAAAGTTTGAAAAACTTGAAAAAGACTTTCTTGATTAATTAAGTATTTAATAAAATATTTGACTTCTAAATTTTTGATTTAGTATAATATATTTTGTTTGATATAAATATAAATTCTTTTAATTTTTACTTTCTGTAATTTACTAAAAGAGCTGAGATACGTTGAAAAGGTCTCAGTTCTTTTTTTGACAATATTTCAAAGAGTTTGTTATACTCTACTTTGAAGAAAATAATTCAAAGGAAATTGAGAGCACTTGTTGTTACCCCGCACTTTATTTTCCAATGGTTCATTATTTCTTTCTGATAAAGTTTGAGGGAGTATTTAGCTCCTTCTTTTTTTTTGAGTCTTCGATTTTCGGGAGTGTTTACAAAATTTGAATGTAAAGAAAGAATTTGATAGAATGATACTCCCTATAAAATAATAGATTGAATAACTTCAATAAGGGATATTCAATGTTCTAAAGGCAATTTCTTAGTAGAGAGATTGTCTTTTTTCTTTTTGAATCAATGAGAATTAAATGCATTTAAAAAATCAGACTTTAGTCCTAGAAATACTAAAAAAAAATTATTTTATAATATATTTTATGGACAGTGTAATTATTTAATTTACTTTTAGCGTAGCTTGTGATTATGGCAAGCGAGGATCGCTTTTTGGACTGTGCAGTAGCGTAAACGTAGGCCTCGTGCGAAGCGTAAGAGGGTGAGTGGTGCGGATGCACATTGGGGGGGGCGTGAGTTTTCACTCACGACCTCCCCCCCCTACCCCCGATATATGCTAATGAGGGGGGTAGGGAGTGACACTACCAGAGTTAGACCAGTAAAACTGCATGTTTAGGCGGTGTCACCTCAAAAAAAACTATACCAATTTTTTAGAGGAGAAACGAGGCACAGAACCTATCTAACCCTAGTGATAGCAAGGTTTTACAAGTTTAAAACTCATACCAATAAAATGTTTACAAATAAAAAGTGATTGAAAATAATATAGTCATAGCCGAACGCAAGTTCGGTTTTTTATATCTAGGAGCTCATATTTTGCGTTCTGAGCGATTTTAGGGTAGAAGTGGTATAAAAACCATTACCAAACCGTGAGAGGGCTCCTAGAAGCTTCTGAGAGCCTTGTAACGCGACGGAGCGCAGCGGACAGTCATAAAGGAGAATGTCCCCTGAATAAATGTGAGAGTGTACAAGCGGAGCGACAAGAGCAACAAGGGAGATGAAATCCAGAAGACTTGTATGTTAAACTAAAAGATAGTGTTAAAAGCTTTTAAAAGATGTATAAGGAGAGCGTATGGCTAAAATAAAATCAAGTGTAGAAGTAGCTAAGGAAGCAGTAAAACCATTATTAGATTTAGAACTACCAAAGTTTGAAAAGATTGAGCTTGAGTATTCAGACATCGATGGACTTGTTAAAGGCGCCAAAATCAATAATGAGCTTGATACTATATAGAAATAACTCTCATGCAAAAAACGCAAAGAAACACCTCTAAACATAGATAAATAGCGGGTTTAGAGGGTGTAAAAAACCGAAGATTTCTTTATTATTTTGTGTTATAATAGCTTTGGATCTTAACTTGACAATTCAAGAGTGAAATAACGAAGAAAGCGAGGTACAATATGCCAGCTGGTAAAATTAAATCGAGTACTGTAGAAGCTCAAGGCGCAATTGCCGAACTCACTGGACTTAAGGGAATCACAACTTCCCAAACGGTTGATTTTGGGGAAAGTACCGTGCAATCCATGCTTAACGGGAAACAACTGACAAATGAACTCATGAACGACGTCTCTAAAGTTGTTTCTTGTGTCCTATCACAAGCGAATAAATTCCCTGAATTGGCGCAAAAGATTGAAGAGCGAGACGCTCAAGACGCCAAAGGTTGGAAATAATGGAATCAAAAAAAATTACAGATTTCTATCCCATAGATTTTTTGCAATGGATAGAAATTCCTAATGATGATAAGAATGCGGAAGTCATTTTTCAAATGTTTTCGGAAAAAATATCGCATCAAGACGCCTTGAGTTTTTGGGGGTTTCGACAGCGTGCCTTTGATGAACTTAAACATCATACTTTTACGGATATGGTTCGAGCAGCGGCGAGTTTCTCAAAGAATGAGGCAGATATCATCAATCAAGCCTCAAGTCGGAATGTTGACCTTTCAGAAGCTCAAATCGCCTATAAAGAACTACAAGAACGTTATACCAAAATTATCATTTGGCAAAGAGAAGCCCTTGAAGAAAAAGCTGAACAAGAGAGAATACGAGAAAAAGAGCGAGAAGTACTCCGCATTCAAAAACAAAAAGCCCTAGATGAAAAGTTTAAGAATGACATGAAAGCGATCAGTCGTTCAAGTCAAAAAACGAAAGATATAAATGCCGAAAAACGTGGACAGATTAATCATCAAATCATGCAAAAAGAAGAGGAATTAGACGATTTCACTCGACTTAACCACCAGTTTGAAGACAACTGCGAGGCATTACTAAGTGAGGCACACTCAATTCTAGGCAATACAGAAGCACTCATGAGCCAAACCAAAGGAAACATTAATCAAGAACAGGCGCTCTTTTTAGAGGCTCAACACTCGCTTTCTTCTTATGCGAATCGTCAAAATGCGACCTTCGAAGAAATCGGACGAAAAACAAAAAATAAAAGAGAAGAACAACTGGAGAACCTCTATCAGGAAAGGAAACAACTCGAATGGTAATCTATAACAGCGCAGATTCTGATAACCTGATTCAGGCGCTCTCTACCAATATCAAAACTGCAAAAGCAGTCTTTGATAAAGTTAAACAAGGCACACAACACCTCAGTTCAGTTATCGATTCAGGAACTTTATCAGGTTCAGCTTATCGCGCAGGGCAAAGCCTCTTTCAAACCTACATCATACCCATGATTCAGAAGCTCGATTCTGCGATTGATGATATTCAAAGCGACCTTGATAATTACAAAAAGGCGGAACAACACGTTCGAGCATTAGACAGCCACCTTGACGAAAACTATCTCAAAGGAATGCTTAATAATACCAATCAAATGATTCGATTAATCGAGCAAAAAATACAAGAAGATAAAAAAGTCATGGAAAAACTCGCCAATCTTCATTTTGATGAGCTTGTTAAAGGTTTGCAAGAAATACCTGGACTGGAACAACAGCTTGATAATATGAAACAACTCAAGTACGACTATGAAAAGAAAATACAAGCCCTTCAAACGTTTGCAAGTAGCACAAATTCACTGTTCACAGATAGCCTTCAAGCCTTTAAATATGCCTTGCAAGGGGTGGATATCATTAACCAATCCAAAGCAAGTGTAGACGGAACAATCACTTTCCCAGCTGGAGCGGACATGAGCTGGAGTTCTAAACTCCAAAATGAGAAATTTAGTTCAAATCTCATCAAAGAAACTAAAACAAAAGCAGATAAAATAGAGGTCAAATGGACAGTTATAAACGGTGCTGGCGAACAGTACCCTCTCATCTATGTTAATGGCAAATTAGACAAGGAGAAAACATCCAACGCACGTTGGGCGATGCAAAAAATGGGATGGGCGAATTTCAAAAAACTTGCGCCTGAGGTCCTCGCAGAACTTCTCTGTATCAATGATGTAAAAACTCTTCTCGATCCAAACTCGAGCTTTGCACAAGATGGAATGAGTTTATTTTCAATTCTGTTAACGTATTTCCCAGCTTCTAAAGCTGTTAAATTAGCAAAAGCTATGGAAGCTACAAAAATGCTTAAAGCTGGCGGAAATACACTTGTTGATTTAGAAAAAATTAGCAAGGTTGCTGGGCTAACAGAAAGCGAAACGAAAGCTTTTGGTAAAGTTATCAGTTCTGAAAATTTAGCAAATGTTGGAAAAGCAAAAATACCTTCAGGAGTCGTTGGAGCTTCAGAACGTTTTAGTGAATCGGCAATAGGAGATTATGTAAAAACAATGGGTACAAACTATACTCAAAAAGATATTAATGAATTGACTAAGTTAACAACGCATAATGCAAATTCTGATACAGCACTTTTAGGTTATTTTGAACCTAATTCAGTACGTTCTTATGAGCAGATAGCTTATGAAAATGGGTTTACTTATTTTGATGCTGGCCCCAATGGGTGGCGTTCGATGTGGGATATTAATAAAAATCTTGCTTATTCAGTCAATGATGAATTTTTAATTAGTCAAGTAAAGCAAGGCAAGGACTTTGTCCTATCTTCTAACCCTAACCAAGCTGCGCAGATACTTAGAGAAACAGGAAAAGGACAATCTTATGTGAATGAGTTAGCTATTTTGCAGAAAAATGGATATAAATTTAAAAAATATGGAGATTTTTGGAAGGCGGTAAAAAAATGACAGAAAAATACTTACCTATTCGAGAAAGTGTAGGTTATAAAAATGTTCGATTGGCAATGCTCAATGTTTTCAATTTTGAACTTGATAATATAACTATCCATGAAGGAGATTATGTAAAAACAATGGGTACAAACTATACTCAAAAAGATATTAATGAATTGACTAAGTTAACAACGCATAATGCAAATTCTGATACAGCACTTTTAGGTTATTTTGAACCTAATTCAGTACGTTCTTATGAGCAGATAGCTTATGAAAATGGGTTTACTTATTTTGATGCTGGCCCCAATGGGTGGCGTTCGATGTGGGATATTAATAAAAATCTTGCTTATTCAGTCAATGATGAATTTTTAATTAGTCAAGTAAAGCAAGGCAAGGACTTTGTCCTATCTTCTAACCCTAACCAAGCTGCGCAGATACTTAGAGAAACAGGAAAAGGACAATCTTATGTGAATGAGTTAGCTATTTTGCAGAAAAATGGATATAAATTTAAAAAATATGGAGATTTTTGGAAGGCGGTAAAAAAATGACAGAAAAATACTTACCTATTCGAGAAAGTGTAGGTTATAAAAATGTTCGATTGGCAATGCTCAATGTTTTCAATTTTGAACTTGATAATATAACTATCCATGAAGGAGATTTTGAGAATTTCAATTTTAAATTTTTATATAATCAACAAGAATTAACACTTGCTGTAACATCAAGTGAAAAGAACAGGCAACTTGAAGCTGGCGAGGGGGGGATTTTTAATATCTGGTTTCCTAATCCAAATTATCCTAAAACATCAATTTTAGATATACAATTTTTTTATGATTTATTAGATGATGAAGAAAAAAGTAAAAAAGTAAAAAGAGTTTTTGGAGATAATGAACCGGCAGTTGAAGAAGCACTCGTAATTTTAAAAGAGTATTTAGACAAAAAAAATGATGTTTCATCTTCTCTTTCCGAGTAGGAAGTCATGCTGACAAGCACGGCAGAGCCTCCGCATGAAATGCTCTCAATGAAATTGCCGTCGGAGATTTTTTGAGCTTGTGACACTTGTGAAAAAAACAAAAACAAAGAAGACAGGAAACTGTCTTTTTTGATTATTGATTAATGATGTAATGGGGTCGTAGTAACCCCATTACATCATTACAAGATATTTTGAAAAGAGTGGGCTTTTGACATTCACTTCGTGAGTCAAGCCCGCTCTTTTCCTTGAATATTTGACATTGCTTTTTATTTTAAGAGTATTTGAAAAAATAAAAAGCAATCTTAGTTCAACGTTCAGTTTAGCAATTTAATTATTGCTTGGAATCTTTTTTATAAGGAAAAATTCTGCTAAAGATAGGTGTTTATTTTCTTTTAATTCCATATTTTGTTAAATATCGTTTTAGTGTACTTACAGGAATTTTGGTATGATATTCAATTTCTTTCAAGGTATACTCTTTTGATTGGTATAAGCTGAACGCTCTTTGCAATAAAGGATCGTCTTTTTGATAAGTGCTTTTTCTGCCTGTAAATCGTCCTTTTTCCTTTGCAAGCTTAATTCCTTGGGCTTGCCTTTCCTTAATTCTTTTACGTTCACTTTCAGCCTGATATTTATATAACTCAATAACTAAATTATTAATTAATCGTCTCAAATTTTCATCTTCAATTCCTGTCATGGAAGGTAAATTTAAAACTTCTAGTGTAGCTCCTTTTTGTTGAATAGCATTCATAATCTCTGTAAGATTTTTATTGTTTCGTCCTAATCGGTCTAACTCTGTTACAATGACAATATCCCCATCACGTAGATAGTCTAGCATGGCTTGTAATTGAGGGAGCTCTGTGTTTTTTCCGCTTAACTTATCTGAAAATACCTTAGAAACATCTTTTAACGCTTCTAATTGTCTGTCTAGGTTTTGGTCTTTGCTACTTACTCGTGCATACCCTATTCTACTCATAACTATTTTTCCCCTCAAAAAAACGATACCAGTTTTCAATTGCTTTTTCATAGATGAGTTCAGATGAAATATTTAATTGTGTACCATTCAAATGAATCTCAATAGGCTTTCCTTTTTTAAGAATCAGATAAAGATATTCTTGCTGAAGTACATTTTTTAATTGGATATCGTCTATTTCTTCCCATGAAATTTTCTTAACTTTCCATTGAAAATAAATGAGGTGTTCTGAATTAATTATCATTTTTTTTAGTCCAAAGCGAAATAAATTCAATAAGTTTTGCAAACCAAGAGCTGTTATCATTAAACAAATTGGAAGCGGTGCAAGTAAAATCCAAGGGGCTTTAAAAACTAAAAGAATCATAAAAAAACTTGTAAATAGAAACGGAAAAAATAACATAATTGGTACAAAAAGAACAATAATATTATTTTTAACAACTAGAGTTTCTTCTTCCATACATTTTACTCCTTATATTTTTAGTTTTGGCAAAGTCTAATGAGCCTTTACAAAACCTATTATAGCAGAAAAAGAACTAAGCTCACTAGAGTGTACTCTAATGAGCTTAGTAACATAGCCGTTTTTTCTAAAGTCAGACTTATATAAAACCATGAACAATCACTTTAAAAATTAATACCAGCGTGTAGGGTTATACGGAGTCACTGGAACATCCGTACAGAAAATAGCGGTAGAGATTAGCACTAAATCGA
>ERZ1026866.1584-NODE-1584-length-11352-cov-6.800124_pt1 | contig 11352 bp, 10 predicted proteins | sample MGYA00380163_ERZ1026866 | MGnify/ENA primary metagenome ERZ1026866 (study PRJEB33269, sample SAMEA4719799) | human gut metagenome | biome: human-associated habitat; feature: organic feature; material: feces | place: Cameroon | collected 2013-10 ...
ATATATAGGCAGGCGTATCGAAGCGGTCATAACGGGACTGACTCGAAATCAAGTCTGCATTTTGGAAGTTGTCTTTGATTTCTTTGCGAATCATCGTCAAAATTCACTCGTTTTTTACATTTTAATATTTGTTGTTCTCTCCTACTTTTCTCTCCTTTTTCCGGGAAAGATTTTTGGAGATTAACATAAGGAGCATTACTCAAGAGGTCGAAGAGGTCGCACTCGAAATGCGATAGGACGCTAATAACGTCGCCAGAGTTCAAATCTCTGATGCTCCGCCAATCAACGGTACAACGTGCTATTTTTAGCATATTGTGCCGTCTTTTTATGCAAAAACGAGATTGAAGAAATTTGCCAACGGGAAAACAGGAGAGAAAATCGGTTTTTTAGGAGAGAAGTCATACGCTTTTAAGCTCCATTTTGCGGATTTGAACCCATTCCGAGGCCGTTCAGCATGGCTTCTGCCGAGGAAATCTTGGATGAGTAGTCCAGATGCGAATAAATATTCGCTGTGGTAGAGAAATCGCTGTGACCTAACCACTCTTGAATCATCTTCATCGGAACACCGTTTGCCAAAAGCAAGCTGGCACAGGAGTGGCGTAAATCGTGAAAGCGAATCCGCCGCAGATGATAATCCCGCAGCACGCGCTGGAACGAATCAGAAAGAGCGTTCGGCATCAGCAGATTGCCCATCGGGTCCACGCAGATGTAACCGTCATACTTTTTGTTGTAGCTCCTGCCACACAATTTGCGGTTCTCTTTCTGCTCCTCTTGCAAGGCCAGCAGCCGTTCCCGGAACACCGGCACAAGGGGCAGCGTCCGTTTGCTGGATTTGGTTTTGGTGCTGTCGGATTCGATAAGCACCTGTTTCCCGTCCAGCCGAATCGTTGTAACCGTGTGGGAGATTTCAATGGTGTTCTGCTCGAAGTCCACCGCATCCCATTTCAGCCCCACGACCTCGCTGCGGCGCAGTCCGTAGAATGCTGTCAGCATGACAGGCACCTCGATTTTGCTGCCGCGCACCGCGTCAAACAGGGCGCTCATTTCTTCCTTGCTGTAAAAGTTCCCGGTAAATTCGTTTTTCTTCGGGCGGTCTACCTTGTCAGCGGGATTCACGTCAATCAGATCCGTTTTCACTGCGTATTTCAAAGCGCGATGAATAATCGCATGATAGTGAATAACCGTGTTCGGCTTCACACGCTCCAACTGTTTCTGATAAAAACTCTGAATATGAGCCGCTTTCAAGTCACCCAGCGAAACGCCAAGGTTTCTAAAGTAAGGAATAATTTGGCTATTGGAAAGTTCCTTGTAGCTGGAATAGGTTGTCAGTTTGACGGTAGATTTTGCGATTTCCAACCACTGTACCAGAAAATCTGCAAACAACATTGCTTTGCTGGGCGGGCCGTTCGGGTCAACGGGTGGTTCAAAATCGTCTTGCAGTTCACGCATCATCGCTTCGGCACGACGTTTGTTGCCCTTGATGGGCAAGCCCGTGGATTGCCATTTGGTTTTGCGTTTGCCGTCATAAGTCTTGTAGGTCAGTACCACATAATAGATACCATTTTTTTCTTGCAGATGTCCTGCGACCATAATATAACCTCCTTTAAGTTGAGCCGCGCACTATCTGCTGTTGACAAGTACAGTATAGTGCATTGCCGCAGAACCATCAACACTGTCGATTCTCAGCTCGACAGTGTTGACCGCAAATTTGGAGGTAGGTAAATAGGTGGGCCTTGGGGATGCGATAGGAACGTCCAATCTTCATTGCTTGCACTTTACCCTCGTGCAGCAGCTTGTACCCGGTCTTGGTGCTGATTTTCAGTGCATCGCACATCTGCTCAATGTTCATCACATCGGGGTACTTGCGCAGCATGACGCGGTAGGCATCGCGCTGGTTAAATCCTTTGTTGCTGATACAGAACACCTCTTTTCCTTGAATTTGCGGATTTAATTCCACAAGCATAGCGGCCACTTGTTGAAAACACAAGTGGCCGCCATAATCTGAAATCAAATTGTACGTCCTATTCGACACTGCTCCCCGGACATACGAGGGCGAACCACCGACCCGGCTGCTGGAAACAGCTCCCGCTTCCTGTACCACATTGTTGGCAGTACCGCCGACGCCTTGAGAGCATCGCCACGGTGCGTATCATGATTGCTGACCCTTCGCTTGAGGTATGTGTTCCACGCCACCTCTCCCGGCCTCTGGGGGCGCTCCACCGCTATTACAGCGGTATCCTCGCGTCAGAGCCGAGACGCACCTGCCGACGCTCCTTGGGTTGCGGCAAGGTCAGTTTTATGTAGCCGATGATTCGGATATTCTGCTTTCAAGGTTCTCAAGGGGAGAGAGCCTTTATTTTTGCTCTCATTATATAAAGACAGTTTTTGAAGAAAAAAATTAGAGAAAATCAGAAAAAATTTTCAATTAAAATTTGAACTTTGCCAGCGAGGTCAGAAACACGATTACAAGGGTTTGATGTAAATCCTCGTCAATCTTTCCACCGATATAGCTGTACTTCATAATCATGGCTTGATATTGCTGGTACAGTTCCGTAATGGCTTCTGCATCATTGCTTTTGGCGCGGATCAGCAACTCACGATATTTTCCCATCAGTAATCCTCCTTGACTTCATCGCGGATTTTATCAAGAGCGCGATTCTTATAATAAGTGACGGTAGACGGTTTCACGTCCATCTGCTCGGCGGTTTCCTTGACAGACAACCGCTTGACATACAGGCAAATCATAACCTCACATTCTTTGGGCGTGAGCAGATGTAAGTGTGCCTTGAGCGCTTCCCAAAACAAAAGGGCTTCAATTTCATCTCCTACCGCGTTACTTTCTTGAACGGACTCTTTCTCTGCATCGGACAAATCTTCGTAGGGAACTTCCCACTCTTTGTTTTTCTTCAGTTGGCTCAAATAGTCGGCGCGGCGGTTGCGCAGCGCCATACTCAGATATTTGCTGAACCTTGCCGCAAGCAAGGCATCCTCACCATAAATCCAATACTTATTGGCATTATTTCCCTTTGCCATAGTAACCTCCAAAATTTTGAGTTTCATTGAAAAGAAGCTCAAAATCGGAGGACCTCTTGCCGTGGGAAAACGATATTTGCAGAAAAAGTAAAAAGCACCCACGCAGTACAAAACCGCATGGGCGTGTGAAATTATATATTCAGCTTTAAGACAAATTGTTTCGTGTCCGAAGCTGCACGAATCAGCAAATGTCGCTACACTTTTTTTTGCTGCTGTTTATTACATTCAGAGCATAAAAGCAAAAAGGACACAGCAGAATACTCCCATTAACGGGCTGCTGTGTCCTTTGTATCTTGCCTTATGCTGCTTTTATTTACTTCCTTGGCTACTCCTTACACTTTTAAGAGCCGCATATCCGAGTATAAATGCAAGCATCATGCACACGATACTCAGAATCAGCATCCATGTGAACCCATTTTCCAAGTCTGCGATAACGCCCCAGAAAACGGCGGCAAAAGCGGAGGCCAAAGCGCCTACCATAGAGATACGCGAATAAATGTTCGTGTAATCTGCCGAGCCGAACACCGTGCGGGTCATAAGCGGGGTCTGCACAGTCGTGCAGGCATAGACCACGCCAAACAGGAAGCCGCCAATCAGGAAGCACACCGAATAGGTCGGCAGGAAAATCAGCAGCAACACACCGATGGTTCCGCCGCCGATGCCGAAAAGCAAGCCGCCGTACACGGATTTGTCGTTGATGATGCCCAGCAGCACCTTGCCCAATGCCTGTCCGGCAGAACACGCCGAGGCAATCGCGCCGGACAAAAGAGCAATCTGCGGTGCCGAAAGTGCAAAAGATTGTGCGTAGGACGGCAGGAATTGATACACGGTCTGGTTGATCGTGATAATGCCGCAGAATGCCGCCAGCATAAAGAACGCGGGCATCTTCATGGCCTTGCCGGCGGGGATTCCGGCAGCCGCCTGCTCCGAAACAACGGTCTCCGTTTTCGCACTCTCATCATAACCGTATGGTTTCAGGCCCTTGTCCTCCGGCTTGGAGCGGACGACAAACACCGTAAAGGGAAGCGCCAGCACAAGAATCAGGATGCCAAACACAAGATAGCCCGTCCGCCAGCCCTCCGGTCCGGTCTGGATCAAAGCGGTGCCAATGGGATTGAAAATCACGCCGCCCACGCCGGTAAACGCCATACATAGGCCAACGAAAAAGCCGACCTTTTTGACGCACCACGCATTGATAAGGGTGGGAATGGCAAGGTAAATCAGCGGTGCAACGCCGATGCCCAAGGTCACGCCGGTGATGTAAAACTGCCAGATGGCCGTAAACCGCGACATGGCAATGCAAGACCCGCCACACAGCAACACGCAGGCCGAGAGCATAACGCGCAGATCCAGCTTGCTCATCATCTTGCCCGCTACCGGGAGCGTGACCATCATCATCAGGTTCAGAATACTGAAATACAGCGTAAACGCAGCCTTTGGCACACCGAAATAGCTGCTTACCGGCTCAAAGTAGATGCCCGCACAGCTAAGCACCAAGGCGCAGGGAACGCAGGTAAGCACAATTCCACACGCAACAATCAAAAAAGAATAGTGAAATTCTTTTTTTTCTTTCACCGTACTTTCAGACACGATAGACCCCTCCCCGCTTCATCAGTATTTCACAGGAGAGAACGCACCCTCCATCGCAAAGCCATCCCAAGACGGCTCGCCGGTGTAGGTGAGGACAGGCTCGGTCTGCTCCAATGCGCGAACTGCACCGGAGGCCAGCGCTTCCATCTCGAAGTCGCCGCCGTAGGCTTTCACCGGGGCAATCCATTCGGTCATCTTCTTGACGTAGTTGACGAAATACTCATCGTTGCTCACACCGCCGGTCAGGACGATACCATCCACCTGACCGTCCAGCGCAGAAGCAAAACCGCCGATGGCTTTGCCAACTTGATAGGCCATCGCGTCATAGACGAGCTTGGCCCACTCGTCGCCCGCGGCGATGCGGCGACTCAGTTCCATCGTGTTGTCAGTGCCGGTCAGGCCCAGCAGGCCGCCGGTCTTGCCGACGATGTTCAGCACTTCCTTTTTGGTGTGCTGGCCGTCATAGCACAGCGACACAACAGGCTTCAGCGGCACATCACCGGAACGGTTCGGGGCGAACGGACCCGCGCCCTCCAGCACGTCGTTTGTGTCGATCATGCGACCTTTTTTGTGTGCGGCCACGGACAGACCGCCGCCCACATGGGCAACGATGACATTGACATCCGTGTAGGATTTGCCGATTTCCGCCGCATAGCGGATAGCGCATTCTTTCTGGTTCAGGCAATGCACATGGCTCTTGCGGTAGACACCCGGATAACCCGTGATACGCGCCACATCCTGTAATTCATCGGTGTCCGGCTGGTTGACGGCATAGGCCGGTTTGCCGTTCTGCTGGCCGAACTTGTAGAGGATCGGCGCACCCAGAATGGCCGGATGGTTGAACCCGGAGTTCATCGTGTGGTCGCACACCGTCTCGTCGATGCGGTAAATGCCGCCGACGGCAGGACCCATGCCGCCGCAGTAGCCGGAGAAAGCATCCATGTCCTCCAACTGCACGCCGTTCTCATCCAGCACTTTCTGGATGGCCTGAATGCGGTAGTCCAGCTGGGAGCGGGCGTCGTCAAAGGTGGCCAGTTCCTCCGGGGCGTGGGTGACGTTGGATTTGAAAATCATCTTCTCGCCCTCGAACACAGCCACCTTCGTGGAGGTCGAACCGGGAGAGAGCGTTAAAATTTTATAGGCTTTAGCCATAATCGTACCATTCCTTTCAACTACATAATACTTGTGGGGTATCCATTTGAAAAAGTGAACCGTTCCACGGAAGTGTGTGGACGGAAAACCTGTTTTGGGCAGCACAGGAGACAACATACTTTTCAGAAAGCTGCACTGTCTCCACGTGGAACCCGTCCAGTAATTCCGGGTGCTGCCTGTAATCGCAGACAAAGCCGGTTCCGAGGCATTTCACCTTTGCCTCCAAGGCTGTCCACGCTTTGGCGAACAGCAGTGGCTTTTCTGCGTCGGGTGCGGCCAGAAAGTCCGCATATCCTTTGTCTGAGAGCATCTTCTGCATAAAACGCGAATCTACGATTCCAGTGCAATGCACGTCCACGCCGATTTCAAAGTTTGCGGCGGCAAGCACCACAAGCCCCTCATCATCGGACAGATTAAAATAGCGTGGGGCTTCGCCGCACTGCTGTTTCAGGTACGGCTTTCCACAGGCGTTTCGGGTCAACTGCTTATCGTCTGAAATGCCCAAAACCAGACGAAGCAGCAGCCCTGCGGCCAGCTTTTCAAGCGCTGTCCGGCGATTCCCTGCATTTTTCGTATAGGCATCCGCATAGGAGGCAGGAATCAGGGGGAGGATGTCCTGAACCCGGTCCACCAGTACGGAGGAATCCAGCCAAACAACCGTTACAGCAGCGTTCACGAAGCCCCAGCCTTTCCTTACGAGCGAGTAGAAAGCACCAGCATGGCGATGTCGCCAATCATCTCCTCTACGGTAGCACCGCGGGAGGAATCGGCCACCGGCCGCTTGAAGCCGTACAGGTTATGACCAAACGCCTGACCGCCGGCAAAGCGCTGAATCAGCTTGACGGCGATGTTGGCAGCGTCAAGGTCCGGGAACACCAGCACATTGGCCTTACCGGCTACATCACTGGGGCGCTTTACCTTTTTGGCGGCAACTTTCGGGTCAATGGCGGTATCCAATTGGAACTCGCCGTCGGCGGGAATGTCGGGGCGGCGCTCGTGCATGATTTGGATTGCCGCTTTCGTATTTTCAACGGAAGCAGACGAGCCGGAGCCGTCCGTCGAGAACGAGAGGAACGCCACGCGCGGCTCCCAGCCCATGATGGATTTCACGCCATCAGCGGCGGAAATGGCGATAGAAGCCAGTTCATTGGGCGTCGGCTCGGTGTTCAGGCCGCAGTCTGCAAAGCCGATGACACTGCCCTCCGGCCCATGGAAGTTGGGGGTGTCCACCAGTGCCAGAATGCTGGGTACGTCCACGCCGTCCGCCAGACCGATGATGGTCTGTGCAGCCAGCAGTACGTCACCGGTGGTGTTGATGTGGCCGCAGAACGTGCAGTCCACGTCGCCCAGTTCTTCCATCATCATGGCGTAATACATGGGGTTCTTGATTTTGCGGCGGCTGGCCTTTGCGGAGAGCAGCCGCGTGCCGCTTTCCATAAAGCGCTGTGCCAGCGCATCGGCGGCAGCTTCGTCCTCATTGTCCACAATTTCCATCCCGTCAAGGGACACGCCGACCCGTGCCGCCGTTTCTTCAATCACGGCGCGGGGGCTTACCAGCACGGGCGTGCCGATGCCCTCGTCCAGAATCTTGCGGGCTGCTGCCAGCGTATTGTCGGCCTCGCACTCCGGCAAGGCCACTCTCTTGGGCGTCTTTTTGGCGTCTTCAATCAGTTTTTCAATCAGTGTCATAACAAAAACTCCTTTCTAGCTATTTTCTTACTGATCTTTTTAACTTTCCGTTTCCCAAAATTTCTGATACAGTTCCTTGTCCTGTGGTTCACCCAGCAACTCCGTCAGGGCTTCGCGGACATACTTTTGTGCCGCCTCCCTGTACCCTGCGGGCCGCGCTGCGCGTGTCTCCGGGAAAGAGGTCTCGCGGTACACCTTCGTGTTGACCGCATCTTCGATATATCCGTGGTACGCACCCTGCACCGAGTGGAATTTGCAGTCCACGCCCAAAGACAGCATCCGCACCGCAATCGACATAGCCTCGTCAAAAAGGCAGTCACCCACGACCGCATACAGCATCGTTTTGGGGAAGTGCTTGTACTCCTCATCGGTGGCAAAAATCAGGGAAATCTCCGGGTTGGACGCCGAAGCGCCCCCAACGTACCAAAGGTTGAATGCCTCCATAATTTCTACGGGCAGGTCAATATCGCGGACATTCTTTAAGGCGGGGCTTGTCATAGCGTCAAAGAACGGGTAATGTGCAATAATTCCCTGCACCGGGTCGAGTCCCTGCTTCATCAAGCGGAGCTGGGCTGCAAACGCAAGATTGGCCCCTGCGCTGTACCCCTGCAAATAAATGGCCGAAGCGTCAATTTGCAGGTCGGCGGCGTTTTGCCTGTACCACCCAAGCACCGCGCACACATCCTCAAGCGCTGCCGGATAGGGATTTTCCGGTGCAAGGCTGTAACCGACGGAAATCACATTGACTTTCCACGCCTTGGCAATGCACGCACAAAAAGCATCGCTTTTGCGGGGGTCGCCCATAACAAACCCGCCGCCGTGCAGGTCGAACAGAATCGGTGCGTTCTTTGTGCCGGAGGAATGAAACCATGTGGTTACGGTTCTGCCCCGCTCACTGGCAACATCAATTTGTCTGCCTGTCAGCACGGTATCTCTCAAAATAGCCTTGGCTACGGTGGTGCGCATCTTTTTTACGGAACTGTACAGGACTTGCAATTTGTTGGTATCATCCATTTTCAATTCATCCTACTTACACTGACCTTTTTGTGAAAAATGCGGAGCCGCATCATGCGGCCCCGCATTCCTGCACGAAACGCTATTAACGAACTACATAATCACCGCTGACATACTTGGGAGGAATGACGGGGATTTGCAGATAGGAAGCATACTTGCCGCCCGTGTGGATGACGTGCATACCGTCGCCATTGTCCGGTTCCGGGTCCATGTGCGGGTCTTCAAACCAGTCGGTCTTGATAAAGCGGCCCTGCACCTCAAGGCGGAGGCTCTCGCCCTTGTGCCAGATACGAGCGTGGGGATAGAACTCGATGGCGACCTCGTAGACCTTGCCCGGCTCCATCGGCTCATCTTTCTGGTGCGCCAGCACGGGCTGGAAGTCGGTGGACAGTTCGGGGTCCAGTTCGCGGCGCTTGCAGCGGACATAGCCCCATGCACCACGGTAAGGCTCGTCGATGCAGCTGACGGGCAGATACTCGCCGTTTTGGCCCAACTTCTTGACCCACAGGAACAGGTCCATGTTGTCATGGCCGCGGCACTCCACAAACAGGTGGGCGGAGATGTAGCCGGTGATTTCGGTGTCCTCGTCGAACTTCATGTCGAAAGTAGTCGTCTCGGTCTTGGGATCATAGACGACCTCGGACTCCTGCGCAAACGGCTCATAGGAGGCGCTGTGGGTGGCGGCATCAAGATACAGCTTCTTGTACTCGGTGCGCTTCAGCGGGAATTCTTTCTCAGCGCGCTTGGGCTGATAATCGAAGTCGTAGGCATCCATGATGTCGATGCGCACTTTCGGGGTGAACTCCCAGCCGTTGTGGATGTCTTTCAGGTAACGGTCGTAGAATTTCTTCAGGTCGGCCAGATTTTCAGGATTGTAGGTATCGGGCCACTCCATCTCGCGGTGGGCGCGCATCCACTTCTTGGGGCTGCGGATGCGGCGGAATGCTTCAAAGGAGCCACGGTCATGGATGTGGCACATGCCGGAGCAAATGTAAGCAGGAATCTTGATCTTCTCCCACTTGGGGGTGCGGGCTTTCCAATAGTCATCATAGAACGGATGCAGCGCCAGCATATTCGGCACATCTTCCAGATAGGTGTTGCACGCCGTGGTATTCAGCATCGTCTCATTGTAGCGGGCGGCGGTGATGCCGTTCAGGGTCAGGCTTTCGCGGTACATATCGCCCGTACCCTCCCAGCCTGCAATGCAGGTCAGGTGCGGCGGCTGGGTGGAGGCAATGCCCCAAATGACCATGCACACGCCGGAGTTGCCGAACATAGAAACCTTGCCGGTACACCAATCCTGTGCGGCGGCCCACTCGATGAAATCGTAGCCGTCATAGTGGTCCTGCACGCCCCACACGGAGATGTAACCCTCGGAGTGGCCGACGCCGCGCGGGTCAACATTGGCAACCGCGTAGCCGTTGGGGACCCAATAGGCAGGGTCAGCAGATTCAAACTTGGACAGCGGAGAGACAGCCTGCGGCGGAACGCCCATTGCCTTGAAGCCGCCCTGCTCGCCCATGTTCTTGCCGAACGGACCCCAAGAGACAATCAGGGGAACGGGGCCGGAATCTTTCGGGCGGTAGATGTCAGCGTAGATGGTAACGCCGTCGCGCATCTTGACCGGGGTATCACGGTCGCAGATGATGCCGGGCATCGGCTCATAGGTGTGGGTATCGCAGGGGGCGGAGTAGACGAACGGAGGAATCATCTTGCCCTGTGCGCGGCCTGCGGCGATTTCCTCGGCGGTCATGGTACCCTTGCCCTTGCGGTAGATAACGTCAAAGTCGCCCTCCGGCCAATGCTCGGTCTTGACGACCCATCTGTCAGAATTAGGGTCGTAGGTAGGGATACCGTCAAACTTCGTAACTTCCATAATATGTAGTTCTCCTTTTCGTTTGTATCAGTTAGACAGCTGCTCGACCATAAAATCAACGGCCTTGCCAATCGTGCCGCTGCGCTTCAGGTCGATGTAAGGCACTTCGACCTCAAACTCATCCTCCAGCGCGGAGCTGAGCAGGACGTAGTTGACGGACTTGAAGCCCAGATCTTCCTCAAACTTCGTATCCTCGGACAGGTCAGCCGCAGCTTTTCCCAGCTGTGCGGTGATCTGCTTCGTGATTACATCGTAGACTTCGCTTCTCATAGACATGGTAGGTTTCTCCTTTCAAGGGGGGCAAATTTTTAGTGGTTTGCAGCGGCTTCCAGTTCATGCTGGCGCTTTTCGATGGCGCTCGGCTTTGCAATCAGGATAAAGATAAAGCCGAGAACGGCGGCGGCGCAAAGCACAATGAACGCGAACTCATACGACACGGCGGACGAGCAGACGGCCATAACAATCGTACCGGCTGCGCCGATGGCCTGCTGAATCGGCATCACAATGCGCTGGGCGCTGATAAACTCGCGGTGGCCCCAGTACTCGCTGATGGTGGAGACAAGGAAAACGGAGGCACCGCCCAAGCACATACCCACAAAGGCCAGTGCAATGGTAACGGTAATGGTGGACGGGATGGCGTTCAGCGCTGCGGCAGCGATGACACAGGCCGAGCAGACAAGGAAGCCCTTGCGTGCGCCGATTTTCTGAACCAGAACGCCGCAAATCAGGGAGCCGATGCAGCCGAAAATGGACATCATGGAAACCAGTCGTGCGGCCCTGGCCTGATCCATGCCCAAGGACAGGAAGTGCGGGAACATCTGGCTGGTGTACGCTGCGGTGAACAGGGGCAGGGTGCCGAGGGCAATACCGACCATCCAAGTCTGCGGGGTGCTTAACAGGTTCTTCACGGTCCAGACGGAGTGGTGCGGACCCATGCCCTCCGGGCCGGGACCACCGGGGCCGGGCATACCACCGACCGCGTTCTTATCGTTGTCGGG
>ERZ1026866.1587-NODE-1587-length-11317-cov-43.301634_pt1 | contig 11317 bp, 5 predicted proteins | sample MGYA00380163_ERZ1026866 | MGnify/ENA primary metagenome ERZ1026866 (study PRJEB33269, sample SAMEA4719799) | human gut metagenome | biome: human-associated habitat; feature: organic feature; material: feces | place: Cameroon | collected 2013-10 ...
AGTTTATAGTTTACAGCGGCTTCGCCGTATAGCAAGATTGCCCTATAAACTATTAACTCTAAACTGTAGACTGAATTTAAAACTATTAATTGAATTCTCACCGATGGAAAAGAAAATATTCACAACAAAGGAGGGTGTGTCATAAGTCCATGACACACCCTCCTTTTGTTTTATATGTATATACAATCTGTTACTTTACATACTTCTTACCATTCTTGATAATCAAGCCCTTGGCAGAAGAAGAAACCTCCTGACCAGCCATATTATAGGTCTTACCATCCTTTTTGGCTGCAGCAGCGTTTACTGAAGAGATGCCGGTGCCAGTGCCTATCGTATACTTAAAGCCAAAGAAGCCCATTTTAGTACCTGCAGCAAGCACATAGTATGTACCATCAGCAGCAACGTTGAAGGTTACTATACCATTAGACTTTGCGGCAATAATATTTTCATTTTTCTCGTTCAGTGTGAATTTCTGAGATTCACCATCCTTTGCGCTTGGCAAATTATAAGAACCAGGAGTCACCTCAGCAAAATCAGCATCCAAAATATGGAAACCTTTAGTTGCTCCCATCTGTATAGCTACAGTTAAAGTTCCTGCATTTGCAGTCTCGAACTTATAAACACATCCAGTTGGCGCAGCTCCTTTCACCAACTTACCATTGTTCTTACCACATACGTAAGCAGTAAAATCACCATCAGCCCAATTATCGGTAGCCTTACCATCTGCAAAAGCAGTACCAGCACTCTCCATATAAGTCAAAGTGACATTTTTTACTGACGTAATCTTATCACCAGCATTTACCTTGTCACCTACCTGCACAGCATAAGTTCCCTGAGCATTAACACTAGCAGCCAAAGCTACGGCTGCAATAAGAGTAAAGAATTTCTTCATAATCGTTTTATTTTAAGTTTATATATTATTAATTAGTTGATGAATAACTGTATTGCAGTTTAATTCATTTGCTAGTTTGTTTCGCTGGCAAATTTAGCAAATCATTTTGAGAATCTCGGAAAAATGTGAACCAAAATGAGCTAAAACTACGAAAACGATTACGTAAATCCAAACGTCAAGTACCAGAATATAAGAGAGTTTTAGCTAGCAGAAACCAAACGGGCTGAAGAGATAGCAGTCCCTTCAGCCCGTTGTAGAACTATATACTAAAGTACAGTATTTTATCCTTCCTTTATCTTCCAATCACTAATTGTCCGCTGATTACTATCGTAATTAACACCAATTTTGAACAAGCGTTTACCATCTGCAGAATATGGAATCAGATATCCCTTTTCATCTATCTGTTTGATTGCTTCTTCGGCAGAACCATCATACTTCAATTCGAAAACAAATACAGCATCAGGCATATACACCACTGCATCAGCCCTGCCTATTGCACTATCCTCCTCTACCCTCATATGGGCGCCCATCAGGTTGAAGATAAGATAGAACACCGTCTGGAAATCCCGTTCGTTCTTATTGCTCAAACGGTTGGAGATGCTGGCAAGATACGCTTTCAATCGAATCATTGCTCCCTCTACATCTCCATCATAAAGCATTTCCAGGAAATCACCCACCAGGCTGTTATTATCCAAAGATATTGGTGAAAGATAGTTAGGTGCAAGACTCTTGAGCATGCCAATCTTTACCTCCCTGTTAGGATATTCCAAAGTATAACGATGCAGCATCGGATTATACTTCTTAATGGTGAGATAACCGCTCTGATAGAGCAACGGAAGCGCAGAAGTCATCATTTCCGGCGAAACATCAAAGTCATCCACATCACATGATTTCTTCTCTATATCCATCACATTGACGTGATACTTCTGCAGCGTCTTGATAAGATAAGTCGGCGTACCCGAGCCAAACCAGTAAGGAGCAATCTTTCGTGCATTCAGTGCCTTTACCAGACTGAACGGATTGAAAACATCCTCTGATTTCTCACTGAAATGATAGCCGTCGTAGAATCTTGTCAGCTCTGCCAGGCACTCCTCATACGTCATACCCAGGTCTTCTCCCAATGCCTCAATATCCGGTTTCATCTGAGTGGTAAGTTCCTTCTTGCTGATACCGCAGATAGCCGAATACTGGTCGAACATACTGATGTTATCGAGGTTATTCAGTTCGCTGAAGATGCTGAGCTGCGAGAACTTGGTGATACCCGTGATAAAGGTAAACTCCAGATATGGGTCGAGCTTTTTCAGAGGACTGTAGAAGTTCTGCATGATGCGGCGGAGGGGCTGCAGGTTCTCCTTCTCATGTACCACATCCAGCAATGGGGCATCATATTCATCGATGATGACAACCGCCTTTTCGCCCGTTTGCTCATAAGCACGCTTTACGATACCATCCAGTCTTTCATTAGGATATTTTTCACCTTCTCCCTTACCGTATAGCTTTTCATAGGGCAAAAGCTGTAGATTCAGATAACTGTTCAAAGCATCAGCATCAAAGTGCTTGGCACCGCTCATATCAAAATGAAGCACAGGATGCTTCACCCAATCCTTCTCATAATCAGCTATTGCCAATCCCTCGAAGAGTTCCTTTCTACCCTCGAAATAAGCTTGAAGAGTAGAGGCAAAGAGCGACTTTCCGAATCGTCTTGGACGACTCAGAAAGACATACGACATCTGTTTTTCTCTGAAATCCACGATATATTGGGTCTTATCTACATAGAGATAACCTTTCTCACGGAGTTTTTCGAATGTCTGTATCCCCACAGGGTATTTATTTACTATTTTTGCCATAATCTTACAAACTTTACGTTTTGCGCGGCTAAATTACAAAGAAAATCTGAATTAACCAAAGAAAAAATCAAATAACTTAACTTTCACTTATCAAGAAATGAAAGGAGATAAGGAAGTACTGTAAAGATAGCAAGAGGGTGCGCCATAGCTTATGACGCACCCTCTATATATCTTATAATGAAAGATGAGGAGAATTAATCCCAAAGACTGCCGTTGCTTGGACGGGCAAGAACTTCAATTTCTTTATCAATGGTTTCATCAGATAGCGTAGGACTTGGAGTTGTTCCACTACCTGCCAAGATAACACCAACCTCAACTTCTGTAACTTCCATAACTGGCTTAATATATTTTTTCATCTTTATTTTCTTTTAAAATTCAACGTGTTTGTTATAAATAGTAAAGTTTAGTAAACAGCAAAGGCGATTACTTCTTGATCATCTTCTTGCCGTTGCAGATAACAATGCCCTTGTAGTCCTTGCCTACTCGCTGTCCAGAAAGAGAGTACATGATGCCATCAGCCTTTACACCATTCTGCTGGATAGCCTGAATGCCGGTAGTGTTTCCACCAATACCGATGGAATAATACTTAGCAGGGGTTGGAGTATTAATCTCCAAATATGCCTTGTTTGCAGGAATTGTAACTGTATTCGCAACCCGATAGAAACCTACAATATTGTTCTTATTTGCCAAGCAGTAAATGTTCTCTGCACCTGTCTTTGTACCATCAGAAGTCTCCAAACCTGTCTCTGTAACAGTAGCAGTTTCAGAGCTAGACTCCAATACGTAATCACCTTTTCCTTTCAAGATAACAGCCTTACCTGCTTCAACTACACCATTAATCTTTGTATAAGTAAGGTCCTTAGAAGAAGAGCTGTAACTTACAGAATAAGCCTCCAAGCCATCTCCTCTGTTTGAGTAATCTACTGCAAATGCAGAAGCATGAGTTGCGAAACCTGCATCACCGATGGTTACTGAAGAAGAAGAAGATGATGATGGAATAAATCTCACACCATGTAAAACAACATCTGCACCATTTGATATAGCCTTATCATAACCTTCAAAAACAACTTTATACTCTTTAGTAGGATCCAAAATCAAAGAAACTACTGCAGAAGACTTCGGTGCAGTAAGAGAAGAAGCTACAACAGAATTACCTTCAGTTGATGTTGCTGTTACTTTTATAACACGCGTATCAGTAGCACTAGTTGTTACAGCATAAGCTTTAAGATAACTGGTATTTTTTACATAAAGAGTAAGAGTCTTCTTATTATTACCAGACTTTAATGTTATACCATTCTCTGCATAATATTCTTCTTTATCTGTCGACGGATTAACACTTCCTGCCTTTCCTGTAGCAGGAGTAATTTGAGTTCCTGCTGATGCCCATCCTTCATTAATTGCTGATTGGACATTAGCTTGATTAGTAATCAAGACTGTTGTTTCCGTAAAAGACTTGTAAGTCTCAGCATACACACTCGTCGCCATAAACAATGCGACAATAAAAGTAAATAAGTTCTTCATCTTTTAATAGTTTTGATTTATAATATAATTTGGTTTAAAATTCGTTTGTTTTCGCCTGCAAAAGTACAACACAATTTTCATTTGGCAAAAGGAAAAAGAGATAAAAAGGCGGAAATGTACGAAAACGATTGCGTAGCTTTTACAACAAAATTGAAACAAAAAGCTCTTAAATAGAAATAATAAGTGTAATTTTGCACCTACAAACTTAAAATATAAACTGAAAATAAAAATTATAATAAGTATAACAACCTAAAAGGCAAACAAATGAAAAGAAATCTACTAAGATTTGGGCTCTCACTCATAGCCCTGTTTGTTATGGTAGTAGCAAATGCGCAAACCTACCAGAACGAAGAAGCTAGTGTTTCATGGCCGTTTAATGACGCCAACTACGCTACGCAGTACACAAAATCACCAGAAAAAGGTTTTAGTCTGGTTTCCGTAAACACCGGTGACTTGAAGTATGTTGCCAAGACATCAACGAAAACACTGGATAAAAACGGCAGCCCGATGGTCATGGCAGGTTTCAGTCCTGTTGGTTCAACAAAAGCCGTAGAATGGACCGTTAAACCAAGCAAGGGTCTTACATTCACCCCAACATCTATCAGTACCTATGTAAACCGATTCGGTACAGATGCAGAAAATGGAGTAACAGTAACCGCTAAGCTTAGCGACGGAACTTCTGTAGACTTGGGTAATTTCACGGCATTAAGAGACAACAAAACTACAGCGGATGACAAGTTTTCGAAAAATAAAAACCTGACCAACCATATCGTCATCCAGCTCACTGCCGACCAGCAAGCCCAACTGACATCGACTGAAGGTTTCACGCTGAGTTGTACCGTCGGCGTTGGCTCTGGTAAGCAGCAAGGCTTTGCCGATGTACACATCAATGGCCTCTTGAACGGAACCGTTCAGCAGGTTGAACAGTACACCCTGTCTGCTGCCGTATCAACTGTAGGAGCAGGAACCGTCAAGGTATCTCCTGCAGGAACCGTATTTGATGCAGAAACACCAATCACCGTAACAGCAACAAAGAATTTCGGCTACAAGTTTGTCAACTGGACAGATGCCAACAACCAGGTAGTATCTACAGAAGAAGCATATACCTTCCCTATCTCTGCCAACACAGCATTGAAGGCAAACTTTGAGAAGATTAACACCTATGCCTTAGATTATAAGGTAGAAGGTGGAGCAAAAGACTATATGATAAGTGCCTCTCCTGTCCCAACCGTTGTTAACGGAAAGAATATGTATGAAGAGGGAACAGAAGTAACCCTCACAGCCAGCAGCAACGACATCCTCACCTTTACCAACTGGAATGATGGTGAAACAGGAGCAGAACGCAAAATAAACATGAACGCCGACCTGTCATACACTGCTGCATATTCTGCAAAAGACTTCATCGCAGGCTGGGACTTCTATAAGTCAGCAAGAGAAGGTCGTACAGCAGACTTCGCTGCAGAAGACAACGATGTAGACCAGCTCATCCTGCGCGATGCAGACGGAAATACATACACATGGCTCGACAAGAGCAACAGTGCTGGCGGCTACGAAGGAAAGAATGCAGCTGTAAACTGGACCTCCAAGAAAACCAAGGCACTGGGCGAAACCTATTGGCAGACCAAGGTCAACGCAACAGCCTTTACCGACATCAAGGTAAAGAGCAGCATGCTCTACAATTATAACGCATACGAAACATATAATGTAGAATACTCTCTCAACGGAACCGACTGGACCAAAGTAGGTGCCATCAAAATGGCAGAAGCCAAAGCCTGGACAGACGGAGAGTTTACTCTCCCATCCGATGCCAACAACAAGGCAGAAGTATACATCCGCTGGATTGCCGACAAGACTTCTTCCATCGAGGGAGCAACAGGCGACAACGACGGAATCTCTATCACAAATATCTACATCACAGGTACTGCCCAGCTCGTTAACGACGGCAAGGCACCTGTACTCGTAAACACCGTACCAGCAGAAGGCTCAACCAACGCATCTGCCAACGGCAAGATTGTACTGACTTTTGATGAGAAGGTAAAACTCACCGGCAACGCAGCCGCTACACTCGGCACACAAAAGATTGAAGGAGCCGTATCCGGCAAGACCATCACCTTTGCATACAAAGGTTTGAACTACGCTACGGCTTATACCTTCAAACTCGCTGCAGGCTCGGTAGCCGACCTGACAGACAATGCCACAGACCAGGCAATCGTTCTGAACTTCACTACCAAGACCAAGCCAGCTGTAACCAAGGCTCTCTACGATTTCATCGTACCAACCGACGGAGACTTCAAGGCAGCACTTGCAGCAGCAGCCAAGCGCACAGATACCAGCAAGCGTTTCCGCATCTTCATCAAGCAGGGCGACTACAAGATTCCTGCTGACGAAAACAGTAAGGTAACAGGTAGCGACGGCAAGAGTTATGCTAACCCAACCACCTATATGAATACGCCAAACGTATCAATCATTGGTGAAGGCATGGACAACACCTCACTGACCAACACCATTCCAAACTCAGGTCAATCAGCCAACGTATTGGAAGGTATCGGCAAGGGTGACGTACTCTGCTTGCAGAAGGGAGCAACAAACACCTATTTCCAGGATCTGAAGATGTACAGCAGTATGGGTGACGCCAAAGGTCGCGACATCGTACTCAACGACCAGAGCAACAAGACCATCTGTAAAAACGTAAACCTCTGGGCTTACCAGGATACCTACGTATCAAACAACCAGAATGGTAAATTCTACTTCGAAGACGGAATCCTTCGTGGTCGTACCGACTACCTCTGCGGTAAGGGTGATGTATATTATAATAATGTAGAACTCTGGATCTGTGAAAAGGGAGGCTATCTCGCAGTTCCTTCTCAGCCTAAGAAGTATGGCTACATCTTCAAAGACTGTACCATCAAGGATGCTACTGAGACAAAAGACCTGAATGGTAACTACACCTTGGGACGTCCATGGGGCAAAGGCACACCTATTGCACTCTACATCGACACCAAGATGGAAGCTATCCCATCAGCAGCAGGATGGAACGAGATGAGTGGCGGTTACCCTAAGCGTTTCGCTGAATACAACTCATACACATCAACAGGTAGTACAGTTGACCTCAAGGACAGAAAGAAAGTTTATGATGCCTACGACTCAAAGAATGGTGACAATTATGTAAACCGTCGTAATGAAACAGCAGAAAGTCCTATCCTCGCAGCAGAGGAAGCTGCGTTCTACACTGTTGAAAACATAATGGGTCAGGATGATGACTGGGATCCTACAGCAGCCACCGAGCAGGCTTCAGCTCCAACCAACGTAAAGTTGAACGGCACAACCCTCGCTTGGGATAATAACGACTACGCGCTTCTCTGGGCAGTATGCAAGAACGGCAAGGTAGTAGACTTCACCATCACTCCTAGCTATATCGTTGATGACGCCTCTGTAACATGGAGCGTACGTGCAGCCAACGAGATGGGCGGTTTGAGCGAAGCTACAGTTGTTGGTCAGGGCACCGGCATCCGCAACATCACCTCAGCTACAGATGCAGCAGTCATCAAGACCGCCATCTATGCAGCCGAAGGCACCCAGCTCTCAAATCTTCAGAAGGGTATCAACATCATTGTGAAAATCCTGGCAGATGGCAGCAAGAAGACAAGCAAGGTCATCGTAAAGTAAAGAAGCAGAGACCATAAGTAATTAGATTGACAGATAACATTCGGAGTGCAATATCCCCATCCTCTTTCAGAAGGGTGCCGGATATTGCACTTTTTTGTTCCCTCAGCTTCTGAAACAGCAGAAACGGGAACTGAGAAAACAGACCATCGAAATGTAAGAAACATAGTATTTACGCAAAAATCTGTAAACGTTTACGTAATTTTTTACCCCCAATATACCTATATTCTCATATTTTTTATATACTTTTGCAACAAGAAAACCAAGACTTAGCTATTGCTACGCATCTAGGTTGCCCCATCGGAGCCTTCGGGTTCCAAGAGGAACATCCCTTCAGCAAGCATCTGCTCAGAATTGGAATTCTACTTAAAAACATTAAATAAAAACATTAGAATATTAGTAATTTAGAATAAGTTTTATCTAAACCTAAAGTGTATGTCTGGTAATTTTAGAAAAAAGAAAATTGCTTTGGCAGGCGCACTGATGTTCGTAGTAACAAGTGTATCTGCACAAACAGTAAAAGGCGTTGTTACTGACAATACGGGCGAGCCAATCATCGGCGCATCTGTCATGGAGGTAGGTGTAGCTGGCAATGGTGGCGTGACCGACATTGACGGTAACTTCACAGTAAACTTAAAAGGCAAGAGCAAGAAACTGAAGATTTCATACATTGGTATGAAAGCGAAGGAAGTAAGCGTTGCAGGTAAAGAATCAATCGATGTAAAGCTTGAGGATGACAACACCACCCTCAACGATGTCGTAGTAATCGGTTATGGTACTGTTAGAAAGAAAGACCTCACAGGTTCTGTATCTTCTATCAGCGACAAGCAGATTGCCAACATTCCAGTATCTAACGTAAGCGAGGCGATGACCGGTAAGATGGCGGGTGTGAACATCACCACCACCGAAGGTTCACCAGATGCTGACGTGAAGATTCGTGTGCGTGGTGGTGGTTCTCTTTCACAGGACAACTCACCTCTCTACATCGTAGACGGTTTCCCAGTTAGCTCTATCAGCGACATCGCTCCTAGCGAGATTCAGAGCATCGACGTATTGAAGGATGCTTCTTCAACAGCTATCTATGGTGCCCGTGGTGCCAACGGTGTTATCATCGTTACAACCAAGAGCGGTTCTGAGGGCAAGACTCAGGTAAACTTCAATGCTTCTCTCGGCTACAAGAAGGTATCTAAGTTGGTGAAGACTATGTCTCCATACGACTATGCATACTATCAGTATGAGTTGGGTAGCACTGACTATGGTAACTACAACGATCTCGATATCTGGAAGTCTATCGAAGGACGTGACTATCAGGATGAGGTATTCGGCCGTACAGGTAACCAGAAACAGTATAACGTGAACGTAAGCGGTGGTACCAAGGATATCAAGTACAACATCGGTTTCTCTCACAACGATGAGAAGAGCATCATGCAGGGTTCTGGCTACGCCAAGAACAATGTAAACGCCAAGATCAATGCCAACCTGAACAAGTGGTTGTCTCTCGACTTCAATGGACGTATGGCATTCACCAAGCTGGATGGCTTGAATGGTGGTGCAGATACCAACGAGTCGAGTGCAGCAAACTCAGTTGTTGCCAACACCGTAAGATGGAACCCGGTAGAGCCTCTCTCTGGTACATCAGACGATGATGAGGAGAACAGCACATCTACACGCCGTAACCCAACAGAGCGTATCACCGATACCTATAAGTATCAGGAACGTTTCCAGCAAAACTACAACGTTGGCTTAAACTGGAAGCCATTCAAGAATATCACATTCCGTTCTGAGTTCGGCTATGGTTGGAAGTACAACAATACCGAACAGGTTTGGGGTTCTAATGCAACTACCAACTCTAAGTATGGTTACAACGGTCAGCCACAGGCACAGTTCGTACGCTTGGAGAACAAGAACTGGCGTAACGCAAATACATTGACTTACGACAACAAGAAGCTTTTCCATGGTCGTGACCACATCAATGTATTGGTAGGTCAGGAGTGGAGCAGCAGCCAGGACGTAACCCGCACCAACACTTCTGTAGCCTTCCCTACTTCATTCACATTGAACGAGGTATTGGCAAACACAGCAGCAGGTACAGCACTTCCAAACGAAGGTAATATCAAGGCAGAGGAGAACATTCTCTCTTACTTCGGCCGTATCAACTATACACTCAACGACAAGTATCTGGCTACCATTACCGTTCGTGCCGATGGTTCCAGTAAGTTTGGCAAGGACAACCGTTGGGGTATCTTCCCATCTGCAGCCTTGGCTTGGCGTATGTCTGACGAGGAGTTCCTGAAGGGTGCTTCCAGCTGGCTTTCTAACTTGAAGGCCCGTCTGAGCTTCGGTACAGCAGGTAACAACCGTATCAACTCTGGTTTGTTGACTACCACCTACTCTATGGCAGACAACACATCAAAGGCTCCATTCTTCGATGAGAACAGGGCTTCGATGCTTGAGCATGGTAAATTTCTCTATAATCCAGACTTGAAGTGGGAAACCACAGTGACCCGTAACTTCGGTATCGACTACGGTTTCTTCAATGGTCGCCTCAGCGGTACATTGGACTTCTACTGGAATACTACCAAGGACCTCTTGATGCAAAGTATCGTTCCAGCCAACACAGGTTACTCTTACCAGTTCCAGAACTTCGGTAAGACCTCTAACAAGGGTGTTGAGTTGGCACTCAATGCAGTAATCGTAGACAAGAAGAACTTCGGCTTGAACTTCAACTTCAACGTATCTTATAACAAGAACAAGATTGATGAGTTGAACATGGAGAACCCATGGCAGAGTTCTAACTGGAGTGGTTCTACCATCGCCAAGTATGAAGACTTCCGCGTAGAGCAAGGCGGCCGCCTCGGTGAGCTTTGGGGCTACAAGAGCAACGGCTTCTACACCGTATTTGATGCTGCAACAGGCAAGGGAGACTTGGTATTGAAGGAAAACGGAACCTGGGCACTGGCAGAAGGCGTAAAGGACAACAGCTACAAGCTCTTCGGCGGTAACCTCTATCCAGGCGTTGCCAAGGTAGAAGTTGACGAGAATGGTGAAGCAGTGAAGCAGCGCCTGGGTAACACCGTACCTACCACAACGGGTGGTTTCGGTTTCGACGGTCACGTTGGTAACTTCGACTTCAACCTGTTCTTCAACTACTCACTGGGCAACAAGCTGGTAAACGGTACCAAGCTTGCTAACTCATTCTATGCAGGTTCAGCCAAGAACTACAACCTGGTGGATGACTTCAACGTAGGCAACCGCTATACCTGGATTGACCCAGCCAACGGAAACAACATCGGCCGCCCATCAGCTAGCCTCATCACAGAATATGGTGGTGTAGAAAAGGTGATGAACCGCTTGAACGAGATCAATGCCAACGCCAATATCTACAATCCAGCAG
>ERZ1026866.1592-NODE-1592-length-11299-cov-39.906350_pt1 | contig 11299 bp, 4 predicted proteins | sample MGYA00380163_ERZ1026866 | MGnify/ENA primary metagenome ERZ1026866 (study PRJEB33269, sample SAMEA4719799) | human gut metagenome | biome: human-associated habitat; feature: organic feature; material: feces | place: Cameroon | collected 2013-10 ...
TTGGGACCTGCTCCAGCCCCAGGATGCGATGAGCCGACATCGAGGTGCCAAACCTCCCCGTCGATATGAACTCTTGGGGGAGATAAGCCTGTTATCCCCGGAGTACCTTTTGTCCGTTTAGCGATGGCCCTTCCACTCGGGACCACCGGATCACTAAGACCTGCTTTCGCACCTGCTCGAGATGTCTCTCTCGCAGTTAAGCCACCTTATGCCTTTATACTCTACTACCGATTTCTATTCGGTTTGAGGTGACCTTTGCACGCCTCCGTTACTCTTTAGGAGGCGACCGCCCCAGTCAAACTACCCGCCTGACAATGTCCGACTGCCGGATAACGGCTAATCGTTAGAATCCCATTTTGCGAAGGATGGTATTTCAACGATGGCTCCATGAAAGCTGGCGCTCCCACTTCAAAGCCTCCCATCTATTCTACACATCACAAAACAAAACTCAATGTCAAGTTATAGTAAAGGTTCACGGGGTCTTTCCGTCCTGTTGCGGGTAATCAGCATCTTCACTGATAATTCAATTTCACCGAGTTCTTCCCCGAGACAGTGCCCGGATCGTTACACCATTCGTGCAGGTCGGAACTTACCCGACAAGGAATTTCGCTACCTTAGGACCGTCATAGTTACGGCCGCCGTTTACTGGGGCTTCAATTCGAAGCTTCGCTTACGCTAACCTCTCCTTTTAACCTTCCAGCACTGGGCAGGTGTCAATCCCTATACATCCATTTACATGTTTGCAGAGATCTGTGTTTTTGTTAAACAGTCGGCCAGGCCTTTTCACTGCGACTCTCCTCCCGATATTGCTACCGAGATTCAAGCGTCTCTTTTTCCGAAGTTACAAGACTAATTTGCAGAGTTCCTTAGGGAAGATTATCTCGAGCGCCTTAGAATACTCATCTCACCCACCTGTGTCGGTTTGCGGTACGATTATAATATGCCTAACCTTAGGAATTATTTCTAGACAGCCTAATTCACGCAACTTCCTGAACCCGAAAGCCCAGTCACTATCCACCTCAACCTTAAAGCAGCAAGCATTTTACTCACCACAAGTCTCGGCTATTCGACGAGGATAACCATCACCTCGCGTACGCAAACAATCTGTGTCATTCCATCGAAACATACTATAGTACAGGAATATTTACCTGTTTCCCATCGACTACGCTTTTCAGCCTCATCTTAGGGGTCGACTAACCCTAGGCAGATTAGCTTTACCTAGGAAACCTTGGGTTTGCGGCGAACGGGTTTCGCACCCGTTTTCTCGTTACTCATGCCTGCATCCTCACTTCTTATACCTCCAGCATACCTTACGATACACCTTCAACGGCTTAAAGAACGCTCTCCTACCAATCATAGATTAACTCTATAATTCCCTAGCTTCGGTACTATGTTTGAGCCCCGTTACATTTTCGGCGCAAAAACACTCGACCAGTGAGCTGTTACGCACTCTTTAAAGGAATGGCTGCTTCTAAGCCAACCTCCTGGCTGTTTAAGTATTCTCACATCCTTTCCCACTTAACATAGATTTTGGGACCTTAGCTGAGGATCTGGGCTGTTTCCCTTTTGACAATGACGCTTATCCGCCGCTGTCTAACTGCCATGCTCTTAACTTACGGTATTCGGAGTTTAGTTGGGTTTGGTACTCGGTTAGGAGCCCTAGTCCATTTAGTGCTCTACCCCCGCAAGTAAACACATAACGCTGCCCCTAAAGACATTTCGGAGAGAACCAGCTATCTCCAAGTTTGATTAGCCTTTCACTCCTACCCACAAGTCATCCAAAGCCTTTTCACGGCCACTGGTTCGCACCTCCACTCAATGTTACTCGAGTTTCGCGCTGCTCATAGGTAGATCACTTGGCTTCGGGTCGTATAGCATGCAACTAATTTCGCCCTATTAAGGCTCGCTTTCACTACGACTACAAGGCTATTACCTCTTAATCTTGCTACATACTATAAGTCGCAGGCTCATTCTACAAAAGGCACGCCATCAGGCCTTCTACTATTGCTAGCAGGGTTCCCTCTGACTACTTGTAAGCTTAAGGTTTCAGGTTCTATTTAATAACCCTCAACGGGAGACTTTTCACCTTTCCCTCACGGTACTCTACACTATTGGTCACTGGTTAGTATTTTGCCTTGGATAGTGGTCTACCCAGATTCAAACAGGGTTTCACGTGCCCCGCCCTACTCAGGAACGACAAAACCTTGTATATATGATTTCGTGTACAGGGCTATCACCCACTATGGCCTGCTTTTCCAAAACAGTTCCACTATCATATATAGCAAAGTCGATATATGTAAGTATATCACTCGCCGCCCTACAACACCGCAATAACAACGCCTTACAACTTGACATTATTACGGTTTAGGCTCTTCCCCTTTCGCTCGCCACTACTGAGGGAATCTCAATTTTGATTACTCTTCCTCCAGGTACTTAGATGTTTCAGTTCCCTGGGTGTCGCCTTATACACCTATGGATTCAGTGTATAATATAGAAGGTTTACTTCTATAGGTTTTCCCATTCGGTGATCTACGGATCATAGAATATTTGCTTCTCCCCGTAGCTTATCGCAGCTTGTCACGACCTTCATCGCCTTCCAGTGCCTAGGCATCCACCTTAAGCCCTTACTTACTTGACCATATTATCCTTTTCTTCTTATCACTAAGTTTCTAAGTTTAATACGTCTTGAATGAGACTATTAGCTAATTAAAGCTGTTTCTTCTAATTCTTTAGTAACGTCCGCTTAATTGTTTCTACTCTAAGACACACAATCTAATTGTGTTTTCTTTTCTTATCAAGTGAAGATTTTTATAATTGCTGACTTTCCGCTTCTTAATTGGAAAATACTTTATAAAAATCTACGCTCTTATATATCTGTCAAAGATCATCTTTTGTTTCTCATTGATGTTTTTTATTTATCATCAATGTTTCATTAGTATAGCATGCAGCCAAAAAAACGCAATACTATTTTTGCCGTTAAACACAAATTTTTTGCATTTTTTTTCTAAAAATAGGGTTATATTATACATTTTATACATATTTTTAAAGCCAAATTCTCTAAATAAAATTAAAAACAAAATATTTAACCAAAAATTCGCTTTTTTTTACAAAAAAACTTATAATTGTATTATTATTTTTATAATTTATCATAAATAATTTTAGAGAGTTTGATATGAATATACCCGAAGAAAATGGAATAAAAAATCTTACACCAAATACTACTATATATCACGAAGGCGAAAAAATTAAAAACATTTCTATTATCACTAAAGGTGAAATTGATGTTTATATATCTTCTAGAGAATTAATAGGAATAGAAGATGAAGAAGAAATTATGAAATATAGTTGTAAACTTTTTTCTATACCTAGAAATATTATGATTGGAATCGGAGCTTTTATGTATGATTCTAATTATATATTTTCTTTTAAGTCTAAAAATGATAATGAAATATATACAATAAATATCCCTGATATAGAATATATAAAAACATTCTTTAATAGCAATAGAACATATCTAACTAATATGTATCATTCTCTTGCTTATATGATAATGAAAACTTATGACGAATATATTAAAATTAAAAAAATTAATGATGAGCTTAAAATAGTAACTACAAATCTTGGGGTAATGTATTTTAATTTAAATGCTAAAAATAAAAATATTAAATCTGAATTATTTCTAAAAACAAAAGAAGTTTTTGAATATGCTACAAATGATGGTTTTAATTTCCCTACAGATTTCAATACTGATTTTATAAAAGAAGACCATGAAGAGATATATAATAATAATAAAAATAAAATCGTAGAAGAAAATGAAAAATTAGAATTTGAAATCGAATATATAAAAAGATTTTTAACTATGCCTAAAGAAATTAAAGCTCCTTTCTTTAGCTATGATGTTAATCTTACTTTATCTGCTACTGCTATATTATATCAAACTTTAAAAGATATAGCTGATATGTTGAAATTCGAATTTATAAGCACTATGGAAAATATATCTTTTCTATATTCAAATAATCAAGAATCTCTATTTACAGAATATTCTAAAATGGCTTTTGAATTAGAAAAACAAGGAAAAAATTATGAAGTATGGGCTAGATATTCTAGATATATAGGAAATACTACGAAAGATGTATGCGAAAAAATTAAAAATAAATATGACTATGATTTAAATATAGATATAGATGAATTAGAAAGTACTATAAAAAAACTTACAGAAAATATAAACTCACATAATAATGATGAATCAAATAGCGAAGAAAATAATGTTCAAGTAATTATGGGTGTAGAAGCTATTCCTGAAGAGATTAGAAACCCTAGTAAAAAAATAATAGAAATGTCTGGAATACCTGAAGATAGAGCTTCAACATTCTTCAAATCTTTAAATGCATTCAAAAAATTAAAAGATAAATTTAGCACCGAAGATGATGCTAGAAAAATCAGAAGAAGTGTTACAAATGTATTCTTTGAAGTTTATAAAGAAATAGCTAAAAAATATATTATAAACAGTGAAAAAAATAAATTATTTTCTATGTTCTTAAACTTCGGATACATGGACGACCAATTACTTACTCCAAATCAAATTGTTGATTTATACGAAGTGAAAGATAAAACATCTACTAAAAAAATTAATGTATTTTATATAGATGAATGGCTTCAAAAAATTTATGATAAAGAAGAGCCTCCTTCAGTTAATGGTTTCGGACAAGACTATAGAGAAGCTTTAAGAGAAATGAAAAAAAGAGGTATTATTAGCGACCATGAATTAGAAGAACATTGGGAAAGCCCTCTTAAAAGACTTGAATATGAAATAGATAATATGATTGAAACTACTCATAGATTATGTTATGGTCAAATAAGTGTTTATTTCCCTATTCTTCACAAGGATATGATAATTAAAGATTTCAAAGATTCTTTAATTAAAAGAGAAGCAATGGAAAACACTTTAAACTCTATATTAGAAATAGATTTTTCTGCTTTCTACAGAGAAGTTTTATATAAAAATAAAGAGCTAAACATAGAAAAAGAATTAGTTATGCAGGAAGTACTTCCAAACATTATATTAATGCCTACATACGGTTCTCGTGCTATAATGTGGGAAGAGCTTTCAAGCAGACAAAAAAATAGTACTGCTAGATTCCTACTTCCTATATTTACATCAGAAGATTTGGAAGGTTTAACTCTTCCTATGATGGGTGCTTTCAGATGGGAGCTTTGTAAAACTATGCTTGGTCCTGCTTGGAATGATATTACTCAAATGTCTATCACTTCAGAATACAGCGATTATATTCAGTTCTACAAGAAAAATAGAAATCTCTCTGATGATGCTAAAGAAAAATTAAAAGTACAAATTAAAAAATGCAGAAACAATTTAAGAGAAGTATTTGTATCAGATTATGTTATATGGCTTAAATACGAAAGTAAAGGTATTATGCGTCTAAACAGAGTAGCAAGAGGCATACTATACAGACAAGTTCCTTTTGCTAAAAACATAAGAGATGAACTTGAAAAACAGCCTATGTTTGCTGATATGGCTAATAGATTTAAAAACATAAGAAATAAAAAAGCCACTGAATTAGAAAATAGATATTTCAAATTCACTAAAACAGGTAATCCTTTGCCTGAAGAGTTGCAAAATCATATAGATTTTTATAAGAAAATGTAACCATAATAAAATTGACAAAAAAATAGTTTTTATATATAATATTACTCTATATAATAATATCTTAAACTCAATTTCTATTTTTTATGGAGACAACAAAAATGCAGCTTAATAAAAATATATTAGAAGTACCATATTCGTTAATAAGAGAACTTACAGAAAAAGCACAAAAAAAACAAGACAGCATAATGCTCACAATAGGAGAACCAGATTTACAGCCTCCGAAAGAATTAATTGATTATGGCTGTGAATATGCTAAAACACATGCTCTGCCATACACTCAATCCGGCGGAAGCGAACATTTAAGAGATTTGGTTGCTAAGCATTATAATAAATATTATGGTTCAAATGTTAATGCTAATAATATCACTATGCATATTGGTTCTATGGAAGGTATATCATCTGTATTTAGAACTATATTAAACATTGATGATGAAGTTATAATACCTACTCCATTTTTTTCACCATATGAACAAGCAGTTAAATTGTCTTATGGTAAAGTTGTATTTCTAGACACAAGAGAAGATAATCTTGTATTAAAGCCTGAAAAAATAGAAAAAGTTATAACTAATAAAACAAAAGCAATTCTTTTTAGTAATCCTGGAAACCCATCTGGATATATGCTAAAAAAAGAAGAGGTTGATGAACTTGTAAAATATTTTGAGAAAAAAGATATATTTGTTATAGCCGATGAAATATATTCTGCTATATCATTTTATCCATTTACATCTTTTGCTTCATACCCTTCTATAAAAGATAAAGTGATAATATTAAATGGTTTTTCAAAGTCGCATTCTATGACTGGCTGGAGAATAGGATACAGTATAACTCCTGAAGATGTAAGAAAATATTTAGTTAATGCTAGTTTTAATAATGTGGGTAGTATGGTTAGTTTGTCTTGTGCTATTGCTGAATATGCTTTAGAAAAATATCCTATCATAGAAAGTTATAGAGATATTTATAAAGAGAGGGCTTTTACTATGTCTAAAGAATTAACTGATTTAGGTTTTGATGTAATAGAGCCTAGGGGAGCTTTTTATTTGTTTGTAGGATATAGTAAGTTTTCTAAAGAGCCTTCACTTGATTTTTCTATGAGATTATTAGATGAAACTGGTGTTGCTGTTGTACCGGGTATTGCTTTTGGAAGTGAAAATTATTTTAGAATAGCTTTAACTCAAGAGATACCTATATTAAAAGAGGCTGTTAAGAGAATTAAAGATTTTTTAAATAAATAAAAACAATAAATAAAATAATTAAAAAAATAATAATATAATGGGGCTTTAAAAGCCCCTTGTTTTTTGAGATAGTTTTAATTTTTTATTAGTAAATATGGTTATATATAAAAATAATTATTTATTATTTTTTATTTAATATTAAATTTTGACAAAATAATTAGTTTGTTTATAATGTAAAAACATATTTTGGAGAAAACACAATGAGTGAAAATAATGAAAATAAAGAAAACAAAAATAACGATATAGAAAAAAATGAAAATATAGAAAACAAAACTGAAGATAAAACTATTGAAACAAATCAAGAAAACGATTCTGATAATGCTGTATCAATAGTTGAAGATAAACTTCCATCAAGACTAATAATAATACCTGTAATGGGAAAGCCATTATTTCCAGGTCTTTATGCACCATTTCCAATACCAGCTTCTCAGGCTAATGCTGTAAACAAATCCATTGCTGAAAATGATGGTTTTTTAGGTCTTAATTTGTATATACAAGATGAGCCTAAAGATATAAAAAAAACAACTATAGATGAAATATATAAAGTTGGCGTTGTTGTAAAAGTATTTAAAAAACTTAATCTTCCAGATGGAGGACTTAATCTCCTTATTAATTCAATTAAAAGATATAAAATAATTAGATACATTTCAACTGACCCTGTAATTAGAGCAGAGCCTTTATATATACCAGACATAGTAACAACAAATAACGATAAAGAGGCAAAAGAAATAAAAGCATATACAAGAGCCTTACTTTCTGAGGTAAAATCATTAAGCGAAAACAACCCTCTTTTTACAGAAGAGATGCGTCTTACAATGGTAAATGTAGATGATCCTGGTAAATTAGCAGATTTTGTTACTTCTATGATAAATGTTGAAAGAGCTAGTCAGCAGGAAATATTAGAAACTTTTGATGTACAGGAGAGATTAGAAAAAGTTTTACTTCTTCTTCAAAAAGAGAGAGAAATAACAAAACTTCAGCAAAAAATTCAAGGAAGCATCAACTCTAAAATACAAAAACAGCAAAGAGATTATTTTCTAAAAGAACAACTAAAAGAGATAAAAAAAGAATTAGGCTACGACACAGACCCAAAACAAAAAGATATAGATAAATATAAAAAAGAGTTAAAAGAATTAAAAATAGTAGATGAAGTAAGAGAGAGAATGGAGCAGGAAATAGAAAAAATTTCTACAATAGATACGCATTCTCCAGAGTACACAGTGTCAAAAAATTATCTTGATACATTGTTTGCACTCCCTTGGAACAAAGAAAACAAAGAGAGAGAAGACATAACAAAAAGCAAAAAAATATTAGACAGAGACCATTATGGACTTGAAGATGTAAAAGAGAGAATATATGAGTTTTTGGCAGTGAGAAAACTAAACCCAGATAAAAAATCTTCAATACTATGTTTTGTAGGCCCTCCTGGTGTTGGTAAAACATCTATAGGAAAAAGCATTGCAGAGGCATTAGATAGACCATTCTTTAGATTCTCATTAGGCGGTATGAGAGATGAGGCAGAAATTAAAGGACACAGAAGAACATATATTGGTGCTATGCCTGGTAAAATAATTGAGGCTCTAAAAATTGTTAAATCTAAAAATCCAGTTTTAATGCTTGATGAAATAGATAAATTAGGAGCAAGCTTTCAGGGCGACCCTTCTAGTGCATTGCTTGAAGTATTAGACCCAGAGCAAAACTCTTCTTTTAGAGACCATTATCTTGATTTGCCTTTTGATTTATCTAATATTTTGTTTATTACAACAGCAAACACATTAGACACTATTCCAAGACCATTGCTTGACAGAATGGAAGTAATTAGACTATCTGGCTACATCATGGAAGAGAAAATAAAAATTGCTACAAAATATATAATACCAAGACAATTAAAAGCACATGGTTTGATTGCTAAAAATGTTAAGTTTACAAACAAGGCTATAGCAGATATAGTTAATGGTTATGCAAGAGAGGCAGGGGTGCGTAACTTCGAGAGAATGATAGAGAAAATATGCAGAAAAATTGCAGCCGATGTAGTTTCAAACAACAAGGAAAATTATAACATAACAATAGATTCTAAAGATTTAGAAAAGTACTTAAAAAAGCCAATATTTACAGAAGACTTTACAGAAAAAGACTTAAAGCCAGGAAATGCAATAGGTTTGGCTTGGACTTCTATGGGTGGGGCTACTTTAACTATAGAATCTATTAAAGTACAAGAAAAAAAAGATGCAGGCACTATAAACATAACAGGTCAGCTTGGGGAAGTGATGACAGAGAGTGTGCAGATTGCCTATAGCTATGTAAAAAGTGTTGCTAAAAATTATGGTATTGATGAGAATTACTTTAATGATGCTATAATACACTTGCACATACCAGAAGGTGCTACTCCAAAAGACGGACCTTCTGCTGGTATTACTTTAGCTACTGCTTTATTATCGCTTGCTATGAATAAAGTTATTAGAAATGATACCGCTATGACAGGCGAGCTTTCTCTCAATGGAAAGGTGCTTCCTATTGGAGGGCTTAAAGAAAAGACTATAGCAGCTAAGAGATTGGGTTTTATTAAGCATATTATAATACCTTTTGAAAATAAAAGAGATTTAGATGAAATACCTGATAAAGTTAAAAGTTCTCTTATTTTCCACCCTGTAAAGCAGGTAGAAGAGGTATTTGACTTTATGTTTAAATTAAATAAGCAAAACAAAAAAACTGATAAAGCATCAAGTAAATCTAAAAAAACAAAAAAATAATTATTAAAATATTTATGAGTAAAAGGCTTGAGCTTAAAAGTTTGAGCCTTTTTTATTATTGTTGATTTTATTTATTATTAATTTAGAATAAATAAAATCTATATAAAAGATCTATTAATTATGAAACAAAAAACAATTATTAATCAGTTAGAAACAGATAAAAAATTAATCTCTATACTTAAAAAAGCTTCCTAACAATTATTGGGATTTCAAAAATGAAAACACAAAAGAATATACTATACATAGTTATCCAGCTGTAATGGTGCCTCCTATAAGCAGAAATATTATTAATATAGTTAAGCAAATTATGGAGGTTGATTCTTTGCTTGACCCATTTTCTGGTTCTGGAACAGTTCTTGTTGAAGGTATGCTTGCTAATATTAAAACAGTGTATGGAAACGATATTAATCCTCTTGCTATATTTATTTCAAAGGTAAAAACTGATAAACTTGATATACATGAGCTTAAAAAAGAAGTTTCAGTTTTATTAGAAAATATTAATAATGATTATAAAAAAATATAGATTTTTATGAGGTGGCAGACGAGTATTGTAAAAAAAGTCTTGATATTACATCAAAAAATGGTTGGGGAGACAAGCTCCAAAATATCTTAGAGAATATATAAAATTAAATAAAATTAATTTTGAAGTACCTGATTTTAAAAATATTGGCTATTGGTTTAAGCCTAGAGTGATATTAAAGCTTCAAATGATTAAAAACCATATTCTAACAATCAAAAAAGAAAATATAAGAAATTTTATCTTTGTGGCATTTAGTGAATTAGTTAGGCTTGTATCTAATAGAAGAAAGGGAGAGTTCAAAATGTTTAGAATGCTTCCTGCAAAAGTTGAAAGTTTTAATCCAGATGTATTAAAAGAATTCACTTATATTTTAGAAAATAATATTAAAAAAATGCATAGTTTTGTTGAAGCTTGCAAAAACAATAACAATAATTCAAAAGTTAAAATATTTAATAATAATGTTATAGACTTATTTTGTATTCCTGATTCATCTATTGATTTAGTAATTACATCTCCTCCTTATGGCGACAGCAGAACAACTGTTGCTTATGGAGAATATAGCAGATTATCTCTTCAATGGTTAGATTTATTTGAACTTTCTCAAAAAGAAATAATGATGCTTGATAAAAGATTGATGGGAGGAGCTAAGTTTAGAAATGGATTTGAATTTTCAATTCCAAGTAAAACTTTAAATAAATCATTAGAGTTTATTAAAAATATTGATTTAGAACGTGCTGGCGATGTATATAGTTTTTATTTAGATTTAGAAAAAGCAATATCTTCAATTTCCAAGAAAACTAAAAAAGGCGGATATCAATTTTGGGTAGTTGCTAATAGAACTGTTAAAGGAGAACTTTTAAAAACAGATAAGATAATAACAGAAATTGCAAGTAAATATAATATGGATTATGTTTATACAATTGACAGAAACATAATTAACAAAGTAATGCCATCATTAAACTCACCAACGAATATAGCAGGCAAAAAATCAGAAACTATGTGTAATGAGCACATTGTAATTCTTAGAAAACAATAATATATTCAATTAAAACAAAAGTAAATAAAAACTTTATTGATTTTTTGCACAGGAGCCAGACATATTGCAGTTAGGAATTCCTTAATTTCTTAAAGT
>ERZ1026866.1593-NODE-1593-length-11287-cov-4.333155_pt1 | contig 11287 bp, 7 predicted proteins | sample MGYA00380163_ERZ1026866 | MGnify/ENA primary metagenome ERZ1026866 (study PRJEB33269, sample SAMEA4719799) | human gut metagenome | biome: human-associated habitat; feature: organic feature; material: feces | place: Cameroon | collected 2013-10 ...
TTCCGCTGCGCGGGCGGGGCCGCCCACGGCGAGGTGGATCTGGCGGCTGCACTGGAAAAAAGCTGCAATGGATATTTCATTCGCTTGGGGCAGACACTAGGGGCAGAACGGGTGCGCACGCTGGCGGAGCAGCTTGGCTTTGGGCAGGCTGTGGAGCTGACCGACAGCTTCCGCACCGCGGCGGGGAAGCTGCCGGAGCTGGCTGCCCTGACGTCCAGCGGGGCCTACGCAAACTTCTGCTTCGGGCAGGGGGAGCTGCTGGCGACGCCGGTACAGATCGCCGGGATGCTGAACGCCCTTGTGACCGGGATGTATCGGGAACCTCTCTTTTTAAGGAATACGCTGGACGAAACGACCGGTGAACCGTTGACACCGTTGGCCCACAGGAGGGCGGAGCGGGTGGTCTCGGAGGGAACCGCGTCGGCCCTGCGGATGCTACTGGCGGGGGTGGTGGAGAACGGCACAGGGCACGAGGCGGCGTTGCCGGAAACGACGGCTGCGGGCAAGACCGGCACCGCCCAGACCGGGCAGTTCCGGGACGGCGTGGAGCTGAAAAACAACTGGTTTGCCGGGGTGTTCCCGGCAGAAAAACCGCAGTATACCATCGTGGTATTGCAGGACGCGCAGACCGTCCCGGCCCATTCCAGCGCTGCCATTTTTGCCGCATTGGCAGAGATGCTGGAAAATTTCGGCGCATGAAGCGCAGTTGTTCTTGCTTTTTGCGCCGTTGTATGCTATTATACCCTTGTATTTGTATGTAGTCTCAATGAAACTAACAATAAAAGGAGCGTTCCATTCATGTCTGCTATTGAAATCGTCGGCGGTGTCGTCCTGCTTGCCGTCTCGGTCGTTATCATCGTCCTCACCCTGATGCAGCACACCCACGGTCAGGGGCTGTCCGGTGCGATCAACGGCGGCGCATACGGCGCAAACAATGCACGCCTGACCCCTGCCGATCAGATGCTGGCCAAGGTGACCCGCGTTGCCGGCGTCGTGTTCTTTGTGGTGGCCATTCTGGCCTGTGTGTTCGCCAGCCGTCTGGCCTGAGCACTCATGCACAGCCCCGTGTAAGGCGGGGCTGTTTTTCTGCCTATTTTTTCTGATGAGAGGGAAGAGCCGCCGCCCGGTGGAGGTGGGTCGGCTGTGGAAGTTAAGGAGTAAAATTTATGTCATTACGCGATAAAGTGGAACATGCCATCCAAAATCAGCCCTGCACCGTCAAGGACCTGAAGGTCCGCTTCGGCGGCGACCGCGGGGCCGACCGCAAGGTGATGGAGGCACTGGATTCTCTGGTGCACGACGCCGTCATCTGCCAGCGTTCGGGCGTGTTCTTTACCGTGCGCTCCGGCCGTGCCGAGAAGGCACTGCTGTGCAAGGTGGTCAAGCTGGGCAAGAACTTTGCCTTCGTCATGCTGGAGGATGAGACCAGCGATATCTTCATCCCCGGCCGCTTCACCCGCGGCGCAATGCCCGGCGACGAGGTCCTTGTCGAGAAGTTTGAGCATCCCCGTGTGGAGGGCAGCGACGAGGGCGCGATCCTCGCCGTCCTCACCGAGAAGAACGACCTCGTGGGTACGGTCCGCCGGATCGAGGGCCGCCTGAAGTTCGTGCCGGACGACTGCCCGGCCATCTCCATGCAGCTCATGCGGGACTGCGAAGGCGGTGCCAAGGACGGCGACAAGGTAGCCGTCGAGATCCTGATGCGCGGCAACCGGCAGGAAGATCACCGTGTCGGCGTGGCCATGCGGTTCGGCAGCAGTGACGAGGCCAAGCGCTGCGCCAAGGCGCTGCTCTACGCCCGCGATATCCATACCCGCTTCCCGGACAAGGTCCGCGAAGAAGCAAAGAAGTTCGAGGATATGACGGTTTCTGAGAAGGACTGCGAGGGCCGCATGGACCTGCGTGCCCTGCCCATCTTCACCATCGACAGCGCCGAGACCAAGGACATCGACGATGCCATCAGCCTGACCCGCACCCCGGAGGGCGGCTTTGAGCTGGGCGTCCACATTGCGGACGTTTCCAATTACGTCAAGCCCGGTTCGGAGCTGAACGAAGAAGCCTTCAACCGCGCCACCTCTGTGTACTACGCGGATCAGGTGGTGCCCATGCTGCCCAAGAGCCTGTCCAACGGCATCTGCTCGCTGAACGAGAAGGAACTGCGCCTTGCATTCTCCTGCCTGATGCGTCTGGACAAGGACGGCAACCTGACCGATTACCGCTTCGTCAAGTCGGTCATCTGCAGCCGGGTCAAGGGTGTGTATTCTGAGATCAACGCCCTGCTGGCCGGGACGGCGGATGCCGAGATTCAGGCAAAGTACGCCGAAGTGCTGGATCAACTGCCCGCCATGAAGGAGCTGTACGGCCACCGTGCCCGTCTGCGCACCGAGCGCGGCTGCATCGACTTCGAGAGTGGGGAAGTAAAGCTGATCCTCGATGAGGACGGCCACTGCATCGACGTCAAGAAGCGCACCTCCGGCGAGAGCGAGGCCATGATCGAGGAGTTCATGCTGCTGGCCAACCAGTGCGCGGCCCACTTCGCCCGTGTCAAGCAGATCCCCTTCGTCTACCGTGTCCACGAGGAGCCCAACGGCGAGAAGCTGGAGCGTCTTCACGCTCTGCTTCAGGCATGCGGCATCAACGACCACTTCGCCAAGGATGTGCCCACCCCCAAGGAGCTGAGCGCGATTCTGGAAGGTGTGCGCGGCACCTCCTTTGAGGAGATCATCAACACCGGTATGCTCCGCTGCATGTCCAAGGCGTGTTATGAAGAGAAACCCAAGGGCCACTACGGTCTGGTGCTGAAAGACTATGCCCATTTCACCAGCCCCATCCGCCGTTACCCGGACCTTGCCATCCACCGCATTATGACCGACCTGCTCAGCGGCACCGACAAGGAGACCATGGCCATCCGCTACACCGACTTTGCGGCACAGGCAGCCAAGCAGTCCAGCGAGCGGGAGGTCATCGCCGTGCAGATCGAACGCAAGGCCGAGGACTGCTATAAGGCGGAGTACGCCCGCCGCCATCTGGGCGAGTGCTACGAGGGCATCATCTCCGGCGTCACCCAGCGCGGCCTCTTCGTCGAGCTGGAGAACGGCGTGGAGGGCTTCGTGCCCGCTTCCAGCCTGACGGCTACCGGCACCACCCTCACCGAAGGCATCCGCCTGTCCGACCCCGTTTCCGGCAAGAACTGGAACCTCGGCGACAGCATGATGATCACCATCGTCCGCGCCGACGTCAACCTCGGCAAGGTCGATTTTGAGGTCGCCCCGGAGAATAAGCAGTAATAGATTTTATTAAATGGCTCGCGAAATGCGGGCCATTTTTTATAGAAAAAAAGAAAGGAAAACATATGATCTACACGCTGGAAGACTTTATCCGAGAGTACCGAAAAATCAAGGAAATGGGCTGGATCCGGACACATCGCGCCGGGCCGACAGGCGTTGGCAAGACACTGGAAGACCTGCTGGGCATTGAAGAAAACAATCATGATGCGCCGGACTTCGGGGAATATGAGCTGAAATCCTGCCGGGTGAATTCACAGAGCATGTTGACGATGTTTACCAAAACACCGCAGCCTCCGAAAGCAAATACATATCTCCGGCTGAAATACGGCTATTCCAGCAGTGCCTATGACAATGAGAAAAAGTTTTGCACTCCACTCTGACGGCAGCGCATTTTGTTCCTATTGCAGATACCGGGCATCAGCTGAAGATCGTGTGCGATGCTCAGAAAATTTCGATCGCATCGGAACTCGGAACAGAAAATGTATACTGGGAGCGGGAAAAACTCCGCAAAGCGTTTGAAAAGAAATACAAGAACAAATTTGTTTATGCAAAGGCGCAGTCCCGCGGGACGGGTGCGGATGAAGAGTTTTATTTTGAAGAAGCTTACGAGGTAAGCGGATTTGATTATGATGCGATGATCGAGCTGCTGGAACAAGGCAGAATCTATATTGACCTGCGGATCGGGCAGTATGCGAATGGAAAGACGCACGACCATGGAACGGACTTCCGAATCCGTGAAATCGATCAGCCGAAGTTGTTCAAAATAAATCGAAAGGTCGTGTAAAAGCAGAATCCCCGCCATGCGGCGAAAAGCTGCGCGGCGGGGATTCTTTTTCAAATTTTGCGGAGGACCACAATGTGTTCGTTGGTCATCGTGGTGACTTTGGCGCCGGCCTCATTGGTAGGAGAGTTCAGGGAAGGCATGACCTTATTGGGAATATTGCGATCAATGGTATAAACATGCTGCAAATGGTAGAGGGACGCCAGTTCAGAGATGATAACATCCGTTTGCAGAAGCACTTTTTTCACGGTGCGGTTGCCGACGACCCAGAACTGATAGCCGCCCGCTTTTGTCTTTTCCGACACGGCACGGATGGATGCGTCGAGGTCTTCATAAAAGCTATAGACATCTCCGGCACGCTCCAAATCGATGGTGGAAATTTGTTCCAGCGATTTTTGCAGCGTTGGGCTGTGGAGGTGGGAAGCAAAGCCTTTCCTGTATTTTTTTCCGCCCATCAAACTGCGGTCGATGCCAAGGATCTCCTTTTCGGTGAGATGCCCAAGGCCGAGCCACTGAAGCGAGAGGCGGCTGTATTCGCCATAGGCAACGGTCGTACGGCTGTCCCCATAGGGCGGAGAAGTAATAACAAGATCGAACATGTCATCCGGGATACTTTTCAATTCGGTAGCGTTATCCCGGTGGATCGTCACGCGGGAAGTGTTGCTACACGCGGCATAGAAATTGCCCATTTTCTCGATGTTGCGGGAGAGGATCTTGGAAAATTCGCCGATGACGCTGGGGGAAAAGGCGGCAACCTTTTTCGGCGGCATCCGGAACATCTTGAACTCGCCGTTCCGCCGGTTGGAGACGAGCCGAATGGATTCACTGAAAGCAACAAACACAAAGTTACGGATCGGTTCATCCGAAATTTCTAAGATGCAGTTTTTGATGAGCTGCAGGGATAGAATAACATTTGGCTTGAACCAGTAGCCGATATTTTTGAACGAGGGAATTTCAAAATCGGCACGACGGCAGGAAAGGCAGTATTCCTTCAGATAGTTGGGTGCATCGGAACCCCAATTGTCTTTTGCAGTCAGGTCAAGGCCGAGAACTTCTCGCATATAGTGGTCGGCACCGGAAAAAAACGATTCGTCCCGTTGGTAAAGCGTATGAATCTGGTCGAGAAGGGCGGAGCAAACCTTCCGCAGATGGATCGGGTCAAGCGGTGTGGTCTTTACGCGACAGAGCAACAGGGCAAGGGGGTTGATATCGTTGCCGCAGATTGTGGGAATCCCCGCAAGCATTCCTTCCACCAGCACGGTGCCGGAGCCGGAGAAGGGGTCGAAGAGCGAGTGCACCGGCCGGATGGAAGAAGTGATCCGGATCAGATTCCGGCTGATGGGGCTGACCATCATGGCGGGATAATTGTGCAGCCCGTGGGTGTATTCGTGGGTATCATCGGCCTTGAAATCCCAATAATCCTCCGGAAGTTCCCGCAGCTTCTGAATCAGTTGATCGTCTTCGGCAGTTGGCAGGGGAAAGGCCAACTGTTCGAATGCGGCGGGCTGAAAATGATCCTTCATGGGTGGGATTCTCCTTTGATCGGCCAATGCTGACACAACAGAAAAATGAGCTGCGTCCCGGCAAACGGTGATAGACATACTAAATTAGTATACACTGAAAAGAGCGGAAGTTCAAGGATCAGAAGGTGAAAAACGGTTTGAGAAATCGGTGCGGACGGACACACTTCGTTCACTTTTCCGACAAAAGTTGCCTTTTGCATAAATTTTATACACTGCTCGGTTTTTGTATGTTGTTCTGTCATAAGTGGTGGGATATACTAAGCACAACGAAAGGGCGAGCGGGAACGCCGCCCGGAAACATCCAAAATTCAGGAGGTCTGCGTTATGTATTATTCCAGTGGCAACTACGAAGCCTTTGCACATCCCCGCAAGCCGGAGGGTGTCGATGATAAATCTGCCTATATCATTGGTTCGGGTCTGGCGGCGCTGACCGCAGCGTGCTATCTCGTCCGGGACGGTCAGATGAAGGGCGAACACATCCATGTGTTTGAAAAAGACCCGCTGCCCGGTGGCGCTTGCGATGGTTACAAGTACGACATCGGCTATGTGATGCGCGGCGGCCGCGAGATGGACAACCACTTCGAGGTCATGTGGGATCTGCTGCGCTCCATCCCCTCGCTGGAAACGGAAGGGGCCAGCGTCCTCGATGAGTATTACTGGCTGAACAAGGAAGACCCCAACAAGTCCCTCTGCCGCGCCACCGAAAAGCGCGGGCAGGACGCCCACACCGATGGCAAATTCGCCATTTCCGATAAGGGTGCCATGGAGATCATGAAGCTCTTCTTCACCCCGGACGAGCAGCTGCAGGATAAGAAGATCACCGACATTTTTGACGATGAGGTGTTCTCTTCGAATTTCTGGCTCTACTGGCGCACCATGTTCGCCTTCGAGAACTGGCACAGCGCACTGGAGATGAAGCTCTATCTCAAGCGCTATATCCACCACATCGGCGGTCTGCCGGATTTCACCGCCCTGCGCTTTACCCGGTACAACCAGTACGAGTCCATCATCCTGCCCATGGTCACCTACCTGAAGGAGCACGGCGTGGAGTTCCAGTACGAGACGAAGGTCACGGACGTCCGCTTCAAGATCGAGGACGGCAAGAAACAGGCCAGCTCCGTCACCGTGGAGCACAAGGGCGAGGAAAAGGTGCTGGACCTGACCGAGAACGATCTGCTCTTCATCACCAACGGCGGCTGCGTCGAGAGCTGCACCATCGGCTCGCAGGACAAGGCGGCGGGGTTTGACCCCACCATCAAGCCGGGCAACGGCTGGGATCTGTGGAAGAAGATCGCCGCACAGGACCCCTCCTTCGGCCATCCCGAAAAGTTCTGCTCGCAGCCGGAGCTGTCCAACTGGGAGAGCGCGACCATCACCACGCTGGACGACAAGATCCCCCAGTATATCAAGAAGATCTGCAAGCGCGACCCCTTCACCGGCCACACCGTCACCGGCGGCATCGTGACCGTCAAGGATTCCAACTGGCTGCTCAGCTGGACCTTGAACCGCCAGCAGCAGTTCCGTGACCAGCCCAAGAATCAGCTCTGCGTCTGGGTCTACGGCCTGTTCAGCGACAAGCCCGGCGACTATGTGAAGAAGCCCATGCGGGACTGCACCGGCCGCGAGATCTGCATGGAGTGGCTGTACCATCTGGGCGTGCCCACCGAGGACATCGCTGAGCTGGCTGAACACAGCGCCAACACCGTGCCGGTCATGATGCCCTATATCGACGCCTTCTTCATGCCGCGTGCTTTCGGCGACCGCCCCGATATCGTGCCGCAGGGTGCCGTCAACTTCGCTTTCCTCGGCCAGTTCGCCGAGACCGGCCGCGACACCATCTTCACCACCGAGTATTCGATGCGCACCGGCATGGAGGCCGTTTACACTCTGCTGAACATCGACCGCGGCGTGCCGGAGGTTTGGGGCAGCACCTATGACGTCCGCAGCCTGATCGATGCTACCGTGAAGCTCCGGGACGGCAAGAAGATCACCGAGATGGACCTGCCGTTCATCCAGCGAGTCGCGCTCAAGGAAGTGCTCAAGAAGATCGAGGGCACCGACCTTGAAAAGTTCCTCAAGGAGTATCACGCCATCTGACGTGCGTGCCGAAATGATTTCTCCGATCCGTTTTTGGATCTCCCCCTGAATGGGGCCGGGCCCTGCAAGCCTGAGACGGGATGCAGGGCTCGGCCTTTTTTCGTGGAAATTTACAGAAAACATCTAAAAAGTATTACTTTTGTGAAATAATTTTGCGCAGGATCTACGGTTTCGCCTTGAGAAAAGTGTCAAAGTGTGTTATGCTTATACCACAAATACGGCGCAGGGGAGAGAGCCTGTGCCGCAAAACCGTGTTGTACGATCAAAAGGAGGTCATTTCCTGTGAAACAGTTCATTTCCCGCCGCAGCTTTATGAAGGCTGCTGGAGCTGCCACTGCACTGACCGCAGTCTCGTTTGCTGCGCCCGCGGCGTCGGCCGAAGAGACCAATTGTTTCCTTGGTGACAAATCGGCGGTCACCATCCTCTACACCAACGATGTGCACACCTACATCGACAAAAAGTCCCCCGAACTGACCTATGCCGCCATTGCTGCGCTGAAAAAGAGCTACGAGGATGCGGGCCAGAACGTCCTGCTCGTGGACGCCGGTGACCACATTCAGGGCACCGCCTATGGCTCCATGGACGATGGCGAGACCATCATTAAGCTGATGAACGAGGCGGGCTACGATCTGGCCACCCCCGGCAACCATGAATTCGACTACGGCATGGCCCGCGCCAAGGCGGTCATGAAGGAAGCCGACTTCCCCTACATCTCCTGCAACTGGGTCGATTTGCGCACCGGCCTGAAGGTGCTGCCCACCATCAAGATGTTCACCATCGGCGGTGCCCGCATCGCCTTTGTGGGCGTCACCACCCCGGAGACCTTCACAAAATCCACCCCGGCCTACTTCATGAACGCCAGCCAGACCAAGTACATCTATGATATCCTCGGCGGCGACGACGGCCAGAAGCTGTACAATGCGGTCCAGAAGGCCATCGACAAGGCAAAGTTCCTTGGCGCAACCTACATCATCGGCCTCGGCCATCTGGGCGTGGATCCCTCCTCTTCGCCGTGGACCAGTGAAGAGGTCATCGCCCATACCACTGGCTTCGACGCCTTCATCGACGGCCATTCCCACACCGTGATGGAGAACAAGCAGGTGGCCGATGCCTCCGGCAAGGCCGTCACCCTGACCCAGACCGGCTCCTACTTCAAGAATGTCGGCAAGATGACCATCGGTGCGGACGGTGCCATTACCACCGAACTGATCCATACTTACGAGGGCGCGGACGCAGCCGTGGCCGCCACTGCCGCCGAGTGGATCAGCGCTGTGGACGATATGCTGGGCGAGGAGATCGCTGTGGGCGACTCCAAGTTCTACATCAATGACCCCGCCACCGGCAAGCGCCGCATCCGCTCCGGCGAGACCAACCTCGGCGACTTCGTGGCCGACGGCATCTATACCTACTTCAACGAGATCGAAGAATTGCACTGCGATATCGCCATCATGAACGGCGGCGGCATCCGCACCGATGTGGACGCGGGCCCGTGGAGCTTCAAGACCTGCAAGACCGTCAGCCCCTTCGGCAATGTGGCTTGCCTGATGTCCGTCACCGGTCAGCAGATCCGAGACGCGCTGGAGTTCGGTGCCCGCTTTGTGGGTTCGGACGGCAAGGAGAACGGCGGCTTCCTGCATGTGGCCGGTGCCCGGTATGAGATCTACGCCATGATGCCCAACACCGTCCTCACCGACGACAAGAACGTCTGGCAGGGCAGCGCCACCACCCCCCGCGTGACCAACGTGGAAATCTACAACAAGACCACCGGCACCTATGAGCCGCTGAACCCCAGCGCCACCTATGCGCTGGCCGGTATGAACTATACCCTGCGCAACCTCGGCGACGGCTTTGCGATGTTCGACGGTGCGACCCTCATCAAGGACTATGTCTCCGAGGACTACCTCGTTATGTCCAGCTACGCGGCCATGTTCGGCGGTGTGGACGAGAACGGTCTGCCGCACCTGACCAGCGCCAACAGCCCGCTGGCCGATTACCCCGGCTACCTCCTCAACTATGAGGAGCCTTACGGTGCGGGCCGCATCCAGATCCTCTGGTAAGGCTGCTCCGGACGCTCTGAAATAGGAAATCAAAGGGAACAAAACGCCTCCCCGTGTAGAACGCATCCTACACGGGGAGGCGTTGTTCTGCCGTTAGCTGTTGACCACACCGGATTGCAGCATTCCATTTTTTGCATCTTGTGAAATCTTGTTCTTTTCGCCTACATCAAAAGTGAATCTTTTTCTTCTCCAAAATTGCATAAAACCTGCCGAAAACGGGGGAAGTGTGATATAATAGCCTTATTATGCTCTCCCAAACTGTGCGGGGAGGGCGGACAAAAGGATTACAGAGGAGAAAAAACCATCATGGAACGTGAGACCCTAAAATCGCGGCTGGGCTTCATCCTGCTCTCGGCGGGATGCGCTATCGGCATCGGCAACGTCTGGAAATTCCCGTATATGGCGGGTCAGGGCGGCGGCGGTGCTTTCGTGCTGTTCTATCTGCTCTTCCTCGTCATTCTGGGCTTACCCATCATGACCATGGAATTTGCAGTGGGCCGCGCCAGCCGCAAGAGCCCGGTGCGCGCCTATCAGGCGCTGGAAAAGCCGGGCCAGAAGTGGCACATCCACGGCTATTTTACCCTCATCGGGTGCTATCTGCTGATGATGTTCTACACCACCGTTGCGGGCTGGATGCTGCACTATTTTTACATGACAGCGGCCGGGAAGCTGTCCGGCCTGAGCACCGAGCAGGTGACGAATGCCTTCAGCGAGATGCTGGCAAACCCCGGCGTTATGGCGTTCTGGATGGTCTTCGTGGTCGCGTTCGGCATTCTGGTCTGCGCCAAGGGCCTGCAGAACGGCCTTGAGCGGGTGACCAAGGTCATGATGATCGCGCTGCTCGTCATCATGGTCGTCCTCGCGGTCAACAGTCTGTTCATGCCCGGCGCGAAGGAGGGCCTGAGCTTCTACCTCGTGCCCGATTTCGCCCGGATGAAGGAAGTCGGCGTGGTCAACACGCTGGTGGGCGCCATGAATCAGGCGTTCTTCACCCTGAGCCTCGGCATCGGTGCCATGGCCATTTTCGGCAGCTATATCGGCAAGGAGCACGCGCTGCTGGGCGAGTCCATCCGCATCGTGGCGCTGGATACCTTCGTAGCCATCACGGCGGGTCTGATCATCTTCCCGGCCTGTTTTACCTATGGCGTGGACCAGACCGCCGGTCCCAGCCTGATCTTCATCACCCTGCCCAACATCTTTGCCAACATGGCCATGGGCCGCCTGTGGGGCAGCCTGTTCTTCCTGTTCATGGCCTTCGCGGCACTGTCCACCGTGCTGGCGGTGTTTGAGAACATCATCTGCTGCGGCATGGAGCTGACCGGCTGCACCCGCAAGAAGTCCAGCATCGTGAACCTGTTCCTTATCATTGCGCTGTCCATGCCCTGCGTGCTGGGTTACAACATCTGGAGCTGGGACGGCTTTGCTGTGTTCGGCGGCGCGGTGCTGGACTTCGAGGATTTCCTCGTCAGCAACCTGTTCCTGCCGCTGGGTTCGCTGGTCTACCTGCTGTTCTGCGTCACCCGCTATGGCTGGGGCTGGAA
>ERZ1026866.1596-NODE-1596-length-11270-cov-8.118235_pt1 | contig 11270 bp, 15 predicted proteins | sample MGYA00380163_ERZ1026866 | MGnify/ENA primary metagenome ERZ1026866 (study PRJEB33269, sample SAMEA4719799) | human gut metagenome | biome: human-associated habitat; feature: organic feature; material: feces | place: Cameroon | collected 2013-10 ...
AGGTCATGCCCTTGGCAATCATCAGTGACTTATCCGCCCCAAAGTGGAAGCGGGTGTTCTGCGCCTTATTGGTCACTCGGACGGATTCACCGCTGATCGTGTATGTTCCTTTTTTGCTCAGGTCGTTGCCGCCTGCATCCAGGGTCGCATTGTTCCAGCTATCCGTGCCGGTAATAATGTTGTTGCCGCCGGTGATCCGCTGGGTCACGGTCTGGGTGATACTGTTGGCTTTCTGGTCAATAGAGGATACCGATTCTTTGACCGTCTTGAACTCCTGCTTGGTACTGTTCAGGTCGTTGGAAATGGTCGTGGTGGTTTCTTCCAGGCTGCTGACTTTGGTGCTGATGCCGTCCGCCTTTTGGCTGATGTTGGAGACATCCTCTTTCAGGCGGTTCACCGTTGCTGTGGTGGCGTAGTCCTTCAGCTTGCTGTCAACGGCATCTTTGGCAGCGCTGGTGGCGGTATCCTTCACGTTGGCCGTTACCGTTTCGGTCACTGACTTGGTGACCTCGGTTTTGATCTCATCCGCCGATTGGGAGATCAGGCTTTTGGCGGTTTCCTCTGTTATGTAGTCCCCGCTGCTAGGTGTCCACGCGGTCGGCGCATTGCCGTATTGCAGCATGGGGTGCAGCAGTGAGAACTTGTTGGTGTAGTTGCCGCCAAGCCCCGCCCTTATGCTGCCGCAGCCAAGCTCGACCGTTTTCAGAATACCGGTGTTGCTGGGTGTCCAGGTGCCATACCGCAGTACCCAGCCGTCTGTCTGCTTAATTTCAAGCTGGTTTTCGGTTTTTATGCTGAGAAAGTAAGAAGCTCCGTTGTCGCCATCATACGTAAGGCTCAGGCACAACCCGTCGGTGCCGGAAATTGGTTTGTACATGACGGACAGGCACAGGGTAACGCCTTTGGTAACGCGAGCGCCAACGGTATCGAAAACAAAATACCGGTTGGTGTTCGCATTGGTAATTGTTGCACTTCCGTCATCGCCATACGCCACGCCGCTTGCATTGCCGTCATAGGTGGCGTTCTTGAAGCTCTCACTGCCCAGGATCAGGTTCCCGCCGCCGGTGATTTTGGTGTCTTTTTTCACCTCAGAGGAAAGCCCGTCCACCGTTGCTTTCAGGTCGGTGTACTTGCCGGTCAGGTCGCTGGCCTTTACTTCCAGGCCGTCCACGCTGGTCTTGATCTCCAGCATTTTGCCGGTCAGGTTTTTGTAGCTCTGCTCATTTACGGCTGCGGTTCCGTCCCGTGTGGCGTTGCCGGTGGATTCCAGCGTGACCTGCTGACCGGATATTGTCCGGTTCATGATATAGGAGCTCAGCACGTTTCCGCGGGCATCAGTGACAGATACAATGTTTCCCGGTGCGGGCAGGGGGAAATCCGCCGGGACGGTTACTTTGAGCGGCGTGTAGGTCACGCCCTGCATCGTTTCGAATATCGCCTGCGCGACCGGCTTCAGCGCCTCCGCAGTGGCGGATGTCAGCAGCAGGTTGCCCTGAATAATCAAGGCGTTTGATCCGCTCTCATCGGACGGATACAGCACACCCACGTCGTCATCGCTCTGCCGGATCTGTACTTTAACGACAGGCGCGGTCTGAAACTTGTCATGCGACAGGCTGTCCCTTATGTATACGGTTGGCCCGATGCTCTTCGATGTACTGTAATCTGTGTACCAGGCAAATTCGATTTTCCCGTCCGATGTGGCCCGTAAAAAGGTACAGGATGCTTCGGCCACCCAGGCAAGCAGCTGGCGGCCGGTCAGATTATCGGCATAAAAGGGCTGCACCAGATAGGCCCCATTGCGGGGCAGGGAGTTGTTGGCAATGGTTACGCCGCACCTCTGCGCTACCAGCCCGGCGAATTTCCACAATGTCATCGGAAACTGATCCTGAATGGATCGCAGCCAGGTAGACTGTACGCCATCAAGCAGGGAGACTGCGTCATAGGCGTAGATTTTGTAGGTGTTGCGGGTCTGGATGGTAGGTTTAACGGCCCAGTAGGTGCCCGCCAGGGTTCGCTGGCCGGATGTCTCCCGGTAGTGCGTCAGCCGGGTTCCGGATGTGATCGGAAGATCCGTTCCCGGTTCCACCCAGATGGTAATTTCCAGCTTATTGGAGCAGGCTGCGCCGGGGCACAGGTCTGTGGTTTTGGATACGGTTTCGGTGCAGGTCAGGGAAAGGATGGCGTTCTGACCAACGGTGCCGGCGGCAATCTCAGTGCCGTCATCCAGCACCAGGATGTTCTTAACCATTCAGACACCCCCTTAACATTCTTTAATTTCCAGCGTCATATCCCGCCAGACGCCCGCTTTCAGCCGCTGCAGGGCCGCCCCGTAATTGGAGCAGTAGCAGGTGCGGGTGATGGTCTGGGTCACGTCTGTGGAATCGCTGGCCACGGGGCAGGTAAACTGGAATGTGGTCTTGTTTTGCAAAAGGCCGAGCAGGTAGGAACAGTCGGCGTTATCGAGGTAGTCGTAGGTCAGGGTACAGGTCAGTACACCGGACCGCAGTACCTCACGATGATAGACGCCCATCTCGTCAGACCCGCTGTCGCTGCTCTCAATATCCGAAAATTGAACGTCTGCCGCCTTTGTGGGTTCGGGCAGCTGCTTGCCGTCAATTTGCAAGAGGGAAGTGCGCTTCAACGCTTTCATGCCATTCCTCCTGTCATGATTGCGCGATTTTGGCGGTATCGGTCGTTGGCGCGGCCGATGACCTCATCGCCGATGATGATGGGGCCGCCATTCTCCCGGATGGACTGGATGATAAGCGCCACCAGGTCGGCGAGTTCGTCCAACGTGACGGGCTGCACGCTCCCACTGCTTTGAGAAGAGACAGTCGGCACGGCCCAGGCAGGATCAACGCTCAGCGCGGTAGACACCCATCTCTGCAGCCCCGCCATCTGCCCGGTCACAAGGTCACGCACATCAGTCATCGCGGATTTCAGGCATCCCATGCTGCCTGTGATGCCTTCGGCAATGCCGGGGGTGATCCAACGCCCAACTTTGTCTCTCATAATGCGGGACGGACTGCCGATTTTGAACGCACTGGTAAATCCATCGACAATGCCGGAAACGAAGCTGCCGATCTGATCCTGCAACCATCCGGCTGCGGCTTTGATACCGTTCCACAGACCTTCCACGGCCTGCCTGCCGATATCAAGCAATTTGCCGGGCAGCTGCATTAGGCCGTTCACGACATTGTTGAGCAGTGTCTTGGCCGCTTCGGTGCCTTTCTTCCCCAGCTGAACAGCCCACTGGGCCACATTGGTCAAGGCCGTGGTAAGCCATTTTAGGGTGTTCCCCGGCAGCTGGCAGAAAAATGCCACGACATTGGTAAGAAATGTGCTCGCCGCCTGTTTCGCCAGGGCCGGCAGCTGCACCGCCCAGCTTGCCAGTGTGCCTAGTGCTTGGCCCAGGAAATTGCCGACCATATAGGGAATCTGAGAGAAAAAGGCCGAAATATTGTCTGGTAGCTGCTGGATGAACGTCATGGCGTTCTGGATGCCGGTTGGCAGGGTTACCGTAAAGAAGTTTACGATCGCCTGGGCCGCATTGCTCACGAAGTTGGTAATATTAGTTCCCAGGTCAATCCAAAACTGCTTGAACGGTTCGCAGGTGTTCCACAGGTAGATGAACCCTGCAACAAGTGCAGACAGGACACCAATTACCACCGTCACAGGCCCCCCAAGCGCAGCGATCACCCCGCCAAAGGCTGCACCCGCCGAGGTCGCACTGGTGATGCCCGTGACCACACTGGTTATGACAGACACAACGGGAGCCAAAAGAGCACCAAGCCCGGTCAACGTTTTGAACACACCAAGCCCTGCGCCAATGGATGCAAACGCGGTAACCAGCCCGTCCGCATTGTTTTGTACAAAAGTGCCGATTTCCTGAAAAATGCTTTGCAGAACGGGTGCTGCCGCTTCCACCGCCGGGGCAATCTCCGATACGGCACTCTGAATTTTTCCAAGTGCTTCATCAACAAGGCTCAGAACGCTTTGAAGCAGCGGCATCATAGAAGATAGCAGGCCGGACAGCGGAGCCATTGCCCCGGACAGCGATGACCATAGCCCACCCAGCTTGCCGCTTATCGAAGTCCACAGGCCGCTCAAATCAGGGGAAATGCTTCCAAGCGCCTGCCCAATGGCCGCGCTGATCTGCGGACCGGCGCTGGTTATAAAAGTTCCAATGGCTGACGGCAGCCCCTTGAGGATATTCCCGACCGCCAGGAGCAGATTTCCGAACAGGAAGGACGTTACCGTGTCTGCGAGACCGTTCAGGGCGGGCTGAATATCCTGCCCCAGCGTCAGCTCTGCAAGGACGTTGGAAAACGCCGCCTTCACGGACGCCATCGACCCCGAAATGGTCGTTGCCGCCTCCTTGGCTGTGGTTCCCGTGAAACCCAGGTTGTCCTGGATTACCTGGATGGCGTCGATGATGGAGTTGAACGGAACATCCTTGACCGTGTCGGCTGTGACTTTAACGCTGTCGCCGAGCACGCCGCTGTCATTGATCAGCCGGGCCATTTCCGCCTGAGTACCGCCGTAACCAAGCTTGAGGTTATCCAGCATGGTATAGTTCTGCTTGGCAAAGCCCTGATAGGCGTTCTGAATGGATGTCATGTCTGTGCCCATCTTGTTGGCGTTGTCCGACATCTGGATAATAGCCTGGTTGGCGTACTTGGCCGCCGCGGCGGTATCTCCGCCCAGGCCCTGCAGCAGGGTAGCCGAAAAGCTCGTCACCTGTTCCATATAGTCGTTGGCGCTGACGCCGGCTGTTTTGTAGGCGACGGCTGCGTATTGCTTGATGGTATCCGCACTATCCTTAAACAGCGTTTCAACGCCGCCGATGCTCTGTTCGAGCGCGGCACCCTCGGTGACGGCCTTGGAAATGGCAGCTCCGATACCGGCCGCAGCGATTACTTTTTTGAACGTACTGACAAGACGGCTGCCCAGGCTTTGCCCTGCGGATTCCCCAGTCTGCGCCGGGGCATCGCCCAGCGCTTCCTTGATTTTCCCGCTGATTCCCTTGGCGCTCGGGATGATCTGCACATACGCCTTGCCAAGTTCTGTACCCTCTGCCATAATCTCACTTCCCTTCATCAGCGGCCCGGATGGCCGCCCAAAATTCTTCCTCGCTGTTAAATGCCTGTACCGTGCTGCGCTTTTCTTTGCCGGTAAGCATCTCTGCAACGCTCTGGGGGCGGTGCCGGTTTTTCTGCCCGTCCTTGGTCTGCATCCAGACCAGCAGGCTCAACCGGTCCACCATGGCTGCCTGCATCAGCAGTGAGGCCGTTATTTTAGCCCCCGCCATCTTCATGCGGATGCGCGAAGTTTCCGGCAGGCCGGCCGCCAGGGTGGCAGCCAGCCGTACCGGAAGCGCACGCCAGTCAAGGATGTGGTAGGTTTCGGCAAAATCGCAGATCAGCGCATCCTCATCGGCATGGACCATCGCAGCGAGGATCAGGAGTTTTTTGCGCCGGTCCCGTCATTGGAAAGAATGTCATAAAACGCTTCCATAACAGCGTCGATCGGGACCTTCCCTTTGTCATTGCGCAGGTGGTCGTACAACTTTTTGCGCTGTTCTTCCCCCAGCAGCAGGCGCAGCGCCTTGCTGACCTTCAGCGGTTGGCCGTCCTCCGCTTCCGCCAGGGCGTCCAGAAATTCCTGGTCAACATTCTCTTCTGCAATGGCATAGGCAAAGCCTCTTTTGGTTTTTCCTTCAATCATCAAGATTCTCCTTTCGCCTTGATGTACTCGTAGTGCGTATTCCCGTCCGTGTCCGGCGTGGCGGTGATGGTGGTTTCATAACCCACTGCATCCTCGTCAGAGTAGGTGATGTCGCCAACCTCGGTCACGTCGGCGGACGGGATCACAATGCGCTTGTGGGCGCCATCGCGCATGACCTGCTCGATAACCCACGCGGCGCTCTCCTGCGGGTCGCTGTTCGCTTTCACGGTGATGCCGGTCGCCAGCGTGCCGGTCACGTTGCCATCGCCATAGACAGCTTTGAGCACATCGGGGTTCAGCGCTTCGATCAGAACAAAGGTGAAGGTATCGTCTTTCGAGCTCTGATAAGTGAGAACCGTATCCCCGCCCCACGCTTTGATGTTGTCGCTTTCCGGGCTGTTTGCGTTGGTCAGACCATCCTCACCGCAGTAACCCAGGCAGACGAACTTTGCATCCAGCGCGGTGGTTGCATCGGTGGGCAGGGTAGTGCCCGCCGGGGCGCGGAAGATTGCGCCGCCCTTTTTGGGCTTGCCGGTGGTAACATTGGATGCGTTTGCCATGTGAATCATCCTTTCTCAATAAAAACCAGGTCGAAAACGGCCTGGTAACGGTAGTGTTTGGTTGTTGTATCGGTAAAATTGTAGTCGCTGTTCAGGCGGCAGGCGCTGACATCGTCAACGCTGGCCAGTTCGTCCATCGCCGCTTTGACCTGTTCGTTCAGTTCGGCTGCTGCCAGCAAACTGCCAGCCCAACTCTGCACGGCCAATGTGGCACGGTTGACCCGGTTGGTACGGCTGCTGCCGGTTTTTTCCACCAGCACAAACGTGTTGGGCGGATTTTCCGGGATCTCCATGTACACCGGCACGGCAAGGGCGGTGCTCAGGTGATTTATTACGATTTTCTCTATCATTTCAGCGCCTTCAAGATCGTGTTGTTTTTCAGGTTGTCCTGTTTGGCTTTGGCCGAAACCGCAGAAACACGGGCTACCACGCGGGTTGGCATGAGATAGTCGCCGGATGCGTAACCATTCCCGCACGACTGCGCCGCTGCATCGGCTTTGCTTTTCAGGATTGCCTTCACCTCGTCCGAGCGCAGCAGGGCGCGGACGCCGGAACGGTTCAGCTCGAATTTGTATTTACTCATACCGCTCCACCGTCACCTTCTTGTTCCAGCAAAGCGGGATCAGGTTCTCAATGCCCTGCACTACATCGCCGTAGGTGCGAAATTTCTGGCCCCAGAATTCCACCGTCACGTTGTGCCAATCGTGTGCGTCGCCCTTGGGCAGGGCCAGCGTATAGGCCAGCCGCCTGCCGTAAAGCTGCAGATCGTTGACGATATCCTCCATGGCCGGTTCGCCCACCAGCACGTTGTGTACAGTGACCGGCATTTCGGTGTAGATCGGCGCGTGGAAAGCGTCCTCGCCGGTCTTGGTCTTTTCGTACAGGATGATGTCGATACCCTTCAGCATAAGTCCTCCAGCGGGCTGTGTGCGCCCAGCTTGCTGCCCACGACCAGCAGCTTCTTTTCCAGCTTAGAAAGATACAGCTCACCCACGCCGCCGCCGGATACAGTCCAGCTCTGCTGGTAGCCCAGCGCCGACGCGGACGCCTGTGACGCGCCCAGCGGGAACATGGCGGCGTTCTGCCCGCCGGTCCCTGCATCCAGCTGGCGGCGCACCATGCGGCAGGATACCAGTTGTTTGCGCTCAAACGGGGCGTCCTGGCTGTATGCGTCGATGACAATGCCGGCTTCGGCCAGCAGGGCGCTGCAGAGCGTCTTTTCGTCATCGCTCAGCGTGCGGAACCCGGCTTCGACCTCTTCCACGGTTGCATAGACCATTGCCATCACCTCATTTCCTGGCGGCGACTTTCTTCTTTGTGGCCGGGGCGGCGGGCTCTTCGGCGGGCTCTTCGGCGGGCTGCCTGGCCGGGGCGGCCGCCGGTGGATCCACGCGGGTGTGCCCCGCCGCCAGATATTCAGCTTCCCGCTCCGGGGCAACGGCCATCAGGGTGCCGGTCAGGCGGTTCTTGAATTCAATCATGATCAGGACCCCGTCTTGGCTGCGCCGGTCAGCTTATTGAATACCGTGGTGTCGCAGCGGAAGCCGACTTCAATCTCGGCGCGCACGGCGAACATGTTCTGCTCGAACAGGTTGATGGTGGTGGACCCGTCGGTCAGGGTGGCCTGGTCGGAAATGGCGATCTGCACGCCCTCCACGGTGCCGTATACGGCCTGGCTCCAGTCGCCCGCAAAGCCAACAACGGCGGCCTCGCTGGCCGTGTTGGCCGTGTAGGCACCCTTGCTCTGGCGCACCTGCGCGCCCAGAATCATGGGCACTGCGCCTTCCGCCACACTGTTGATGAACAGGGGGCGCTTGTTGCCGTCCACCGCGTTCAGAAGGATAGCCTTGCCCTGCGGGGCCAGTACCCAGCCGTTCAGGATGCCGTCATGGGTGGCAATGTCTGCATCGGCGGCAACCAGACCGCCGTAGGCATTGGTCAAAATGCTCTGGGCCGTGCAGGCTTTCAGGGTGTCAAAGTTGGAGCCGGGCGCGGTCACGGCGCCGAACACGGTCTGGTCAAACTTTTTGGCCAGTGCGCCGGGCAGGCGCTGCACCAGCTGATCATACAGGGCGGGCACATCACGGCGAAACTGGTTGGAGAACGGCACAATGACAGCCAGAGTGTAGGGGGACATCTGCTTGGTGGCCAGGGTGCCGCGCTTGACCGGCTTTTTCTCGGTTTCGCCGACCCAGCCCGCTTCGGGGTCGCCGGTGATAACGGGGATGGTCACGCCCAGGCCCGGCAGAGGAATCTTGCGGGCCAGTGCCATAACGGCGCTGGATTCCTGGGTTTTCTGCAAAATTTCGCCGGAAACACTGCCCGGCAGGGAAATGGTGGTTGTGCGGTTGATGTCAATAGATGCCATACGTTTGCTCCTTTACTTGGTCACCTGGTCAAACCACGCGGCAAACTGATCGCGCGTGGAGCCGGTGGGGGTTTTGTTCGGGTCGCCGCCGTCGCGGACGTTGGGGTAGCCGCCGGGCTTGGCAAACGCCAAAATAGCTTTTGCCTGCGCCGTGCAGTTCTCCTCGGTGTCGCCGCTCAAAAGCTCGGCAGGGACACCCGTTTCTTTGCTGACTTTCTGCCGCAGGTCGCGCAGGGTGTTGGCACTTTTCAGTGCGTCCAGCTCTTTTTGCAAAGCGGCCGTGCGCTCGTTGGCTTTCTGCAGCTCGGTTTTGCCGGCTTCTTCTGCTGCGTCAAACTTGGCGGCCTTGGCCTTCAGGTCGTCGTAATCTGCGTACTTGGTGCGTTCGCGGCTCAGCCGGTCGGTGATGATAGCGTTCATCTCCGCCTGGGTGAACACGCGCTCGCTCTGCTGCTCTGCGGCAGCGGGGGTGGTTTCCTGATGCACAGTTTCTGCCATAGTTGGTTCTCCTTTCCGGCTTTACCGCAGCCGTGGCGTAAATTTGGGTATAAAAATTGCCCGCTTGCCCCTCATGCAGGGCAGGCAGGCATAAAAATACCACGGTGCAAAATTGCATCGTGGTTTCAACAAATTGTTGGTGTGCTGTTAAAATCTTGCGCTTTTTTACCGGGGCATGGGAACTGCACCGTTACGGCTTTACCTCCACGCTGGGCAAAACGTCCGTGTGGAAATAGAGCTTATAGTGGTACGGGTCGGTATGGGTGCCGGTAATGTCCTCCACCACATACATAGTGTAGCCATTCAGGTAGATGTAATTCTTGCGGTAGGTGTCCGGGCCGATTTTCACCGTGCAGACCAGCTCGTTGTTCGAGTTGTTGGAGATGGACATGTAGCCCTCTGCTTCCATGATGATCTTATCAGTGCGGGCGTTGTAGACGGTGATCTTGCGCTCGCTCTCAAAGTAATCGGCCTGCTTGGAGATGTTGGCATTGGCCTTGTCGGCCTCCGAACAGCCGCACAGCAGGATAGATGCGGCCAACGCGAGGGCGAGAAGAATCTTTTTCATGATGCTTTCCTTTCTGTTTTTGGGCAAACAAAAACCACGGTGCGGGTGCATCGTGGTCAGAATATAAAAATCACTCAACGCCGGGAGGGAGTTCCCCAATTTCTTTCAGCACATCGTAAGCAGCGCGAGAAGCAAGCTGGGCCGGAGGCGCAGGGCTGTCCAGCATATCGCACATCTCGTCGTATTCGTGGTCAATCGGATGTTCGAGAAGCCACTTCTGCATTTCTGCAATCCGTTCCGGTGTAAGCCGACTACTCATAGAATCTCACTCCGTTCTCTTGAAGTTCTTTGATGGCTTGCCAGACAAGTTTTTCAGCCTGCTCAAGAAGCTGCTCGTCTGACAGTTCCGCACGGGGGATATTTTTCAGCCGGTCTATTCCGGCGTTCAGCTGCCAAACAATGTCTTTTGCCGCAACGGCATCGTAATCAGCGCTTTTCTCGACCGCATAGATGTGTCCGTTATGCCCAATGGCCGTCATGAGTTTCAAGTTCTCACTTTTGGCGAAGCTCGACAAGTCACCATGGGAGAAAATGCCACACGCAGGGTGCGTATGTATGACGGCATAGGGTACATTAAAGTTGGGCAGCTTGACAGAGCGCCCCTCTGCGCTGCCGACGACATCCTGCGTCAACGGCTTCATGTTCAGGTCGAACGCCTTGCCGACTTCAACACCGGGCGGCTGTTTTGCCGCAGTCATGAGCAGTCGTTTGTGGGCGTTTTGAAGTTGTTGCTGCTTTGCACCGTCCAGAGTTTCGCAGTTGAACGACTTGACATTGCTGATTGACTGCATTGTAACAGGTTTTGGCTCCATGTTCAAGCTCGAATAAACAGAGAAGTTTTTCCTTGCCGCATACGCCGCCCTTTTCTGTGCGTTGATGCGCTCCTTGTTGGCGGTGTAGTTCACCCGGCGCATTTTGTTGATATCGCCGCCTGCCGCATTATACTGTGCAAGGTATTTTTCCGGGTCATACCCGGCCACGGTGGTGTTGTGGTCGAACCGGATGGCAAACTCACAGTCACAGTTGGCGTGGATGTGGTCGGCGTGGCCGCCTTTCAGCACCTTGCTGCTGGCTTTCTGCCAGCCGTTGCTTGCCAGTGTAATGCAGAACGGGCAGGTATCCCCGTGGGGCACCCAGGCCCACTCGGCCCCATCGCGGACGGCATTTTTCAGGGTGGTATCGGCCCCGGCACGCTTCACAAGACGGCTGACGCCGTTGGGCAGGTTGGCGGGGTTCTGATTCTTGGTGGCGTTCACCATGCGGGCAACCTCGCCGTAGTCTGCCGGTGCGGCAGGTTCGGCGGCGGGCACCCCGGCGTTGGCCGCTTCGGCCAGTGCATCATACATCTGGCAGGCCAGCTCTGCGCTGCCCTCGCCGTACTTTGTCACCAGCGCGGCGGCGTAAGTAATCAGCGCATCGCCATCCCCGGTGCCGTGGGTGTCAATGTACTGCCGCATCAGCTGCCCGGCTTTCCGGTTCAGGCGGGACAATCGGGTGATGTACTCATTCCAGGCGTTGGCTGTTATCTGCATCGTCTTCCATCTCCATC
>ERZ1026866.1602-NODE-1602-length-11249-cov-4.677148_pt1 | contig 11249 bp, 27 predicted proteins | sample MGYA00380163_ERZ1026866 | MGnify/ENA primary metagenome ERZ1026866 (study PRJEB33269, sample SAMEA4719799) | human gut metagenome | biome: human-associated habitat; feature: organic feature; material: feces | place: Cameroon | collected 2013-10 ...
AGCAATGGAAAAGTTAGAAAGCAAAGAAGAATTAAGTTCATGGTGCTTTTCAAACAATCCGAAGATTTTTTCGAAAGGCAGAAATGCCGAAGAATTGAAAGAAGAGCTGTACAGGAAAAAGGAATTCTACGAAAAGACACTAGAAGAGAAAGAAAACGAGCTGAAGCTTAAGATGCATAAGAACAGAGTCCTGTATGAAAACAAGATAAAAAAGCTGCAGCAAATAATAGAAAGGCTGTAAGGACAAGCATGTGTGAAAACAAAGAAGCAATAAAAGAATGTGTAAAGGAATTAGGTTACTGCGATAAAGAGTTGTATAAGCGTTTTTGCGAAGGAAAATTATGTATAGGATGCCTTCTTGAGGAGCCATATGGTGGTTGCTTGCTTTCCAAATTGCGGGATTCAATTGAAAGATTAGAGGAGAAACAGCAATGAACGACTACAAAGAAATAGATGAGTTTGTAAAAGAATTGAATGATGGGTATGACAAGCTACTCGATCATTATTGCGAAGATAGCAATAGAATCTGTGCAGAATGTGTTCTTGCTGATGAAGATCATGATTGCGTGCTGAACAATTTGCAGGACTTAATCAATAAATTAGAGGAGAAACAACTATGAACGATTACAAACAGACAGATAAATATACATGGATGCTTCAACAGTTTTCTGCTGATTTTGAAATTGCGTTAAATGAACCATCTGCAATGCTAAAACTGAAAGAACTGATTTTATCACATGATAAAGATCTTTTAGATGATATTCAAAAGCTTGGAGAACTAGCACGAAGACTTACAGATGAATCTGTAAAAATATTGGAGAAAGATCATGAGTGAAAGCAAAGAAGTAGAGAAGTGTGTGAAAGAGCTGCATTTCTTGGCAGGCAAACTGTATTCGCAATTTTGCGATGGGGAGTTGTGTACAGATTGCAAGCTAGATATTAAGAATGACGATTGCATCTTGAATAGACTGATTTCAGTGATTAATGCATTAGAGGAGAAAGCTTTATTAGAGCATAAAGAAAAGATACTTACAGAATTTGAAAAAGATTATCTAAGTTCTGCATTGCACCCTTTTAAAAAAATAATTAAGACTATCTCTAAACATATGCTTAACAACGATTTTGAATACATTGCAATACGTGTGAAATCGTTAAGAGAAACAGACGTAGAAGAAAATATGTGTTTTCCAGCTTTTAAAATCGGAACTATGTATAAAGGAATGGAAACAGACATGCGTTACAGTCCAAAGGAATTAGGACTATGGGATTAAAAGATATCGAAAAAGATATGAGAGGTAAATTATGAATTATTACAAACAATTTGCAGAAATGCTAGGGCTTGAACTTGGAGAAGAGTTCAATCTCATTTATACCGAAGAAGTAACAGATGAAAATACTTACAAAATCACAGAAGACGGTATGTATTACCAAGGGATTCAGCACGATTCTTGGCTGTGTGAACCATACAAGACGCTAGATTTACTTTTAATGGGAGAAGTTAAAGTAGTTCCTAAACCATGGAAGCCTAAAGATGGCGATGCCTACTGGAAGTGGGCAACAGATGTAGAGCTTGCTCAGTTCAAGCGTTGGAATGGGGCTTCCACGGATTTTGCTTGCTGGAAGTTAGGCAATTGTTTCAAAACAAGCGAAGAAGCACAATCCAAAGGCAAGGAAATCATGGAAGCAATCAAAAAGGAGTTTGAAGAAGAATGAACTACTACAAAAAAATCGCAGAGATGCTAGGTGTTGAACTCGGAGAAGAGTTTAGTATAAAAAATATTCAAACAGAGGATATTAATAGAGCTAGATATAAGATAACGCAAGAAGAAGGAATTATGTATAGCATTGACAGAGAGAAATGGGTTAGAAGTGTTGTTCTTATGTCAATTATTAATGGAAGCTACAGTGTTGTAAAACTTCCATGGAAGCCTAAAGAAGGAGACAGATATTGTTACTATTCAACGAAAGGCCAAGTAAATTATGCTAGGTGGGATGCTTTATGTAGTGAATTGATTCTTTGGAAGGTAGGAAATTGCTTTGAAACTGAAGAAAAAGCAAGAACAAAAGGCAAAGAAATCATGGAACAAATCAAAAAGGAGTACGAGGAAGCATGAATTATTACGAACAATTTGCAAAAATTTTTGGACTGGAACTGGAACAAGAGTTCAGTCTTACAAAGCCTAATGGAAAAGAATTAGATAGGGCTTCATACAAAATTACAGAAGATGGAATTTATTATAAACCAACAACCAAAAGCATTGATTGGTTTGAGGAACCAGCGAATACACTCGATTTTCTTTTGAGTGGCGAGTTTGGTGTATTACCTAAGCCATGGAAGCCTAAAGAAGGAGAACTATACTGGTACTACTCAAAAACGTTGAATCAAGCAATTTCTCACAATTGGGATGCTGAAAATTATGCATTGTGTCTTTGGAAGTGTGGAAACTGTTTCAAGACGGAAAAAGAAGCCAACGCAAAAGGCAAGGAGATCATGAAACAGATTCAGAAGGAGTATGAAGAAGCATGAATAATTCACATGATTTATTAACAGATGTTAAAGGCATTCTTGTCAAGGATTTCATTCCTAAATACAGCACGATCGAGCTAATTGAAAACAAAGAAACATATCCGTTTGGAAAGCCTGTAGGCTTGTTTCCTTTCAAAAAGGTGAAAAAAGACTACGGAAACAGAAAGATTCTTTCTGTGATGGATAATGATACTCACACAACGTCAATAGCTATAGAGGTACTTAAATAATGAGTGGTGGAAGTCATAACTATATATCATCTTCGATAAATGGAGCATTGTTTGAACACTATTTAGACACGCATTACAGAAATATGTGTAATGCAAAAAATACAAAAATTGCAAGAAACATGAATCCAATGCATGACAGAGAACTATCTGAACTTATGGCAGATGTTATATGTTTGCTGTATGCCTTGGAATGGTTCGATTCCTGCGATATCGGAGAAGAAACATATAAAGAGTGCGTGAACAAATTCAAAGCAAAGTGGTTTAAGAGAACAGGAAAAGATAGATTGAATAGCTATCTTGAAGATTTAAAAAGCTATTATGAAGAGCTAGTGAAAGAATTAAAGGAAAAAGAAGATGATTAGCAGAGCAAAGATAAGAGGGAAAAAACTAGATGAAGATTGCAAGAGAGCCTGCACAACTACTAATGAATATGGATTAGATGATGATAGAGTGTTCTGCTATGGACTGATTGACTGTTCAACTGATGATCTTATTGAAAAATGCAGAAACTGTAAAGCACTTGCTTACAATGCAACACCATTGGAGGAAAGAAAATGAAAAGTAGAACAATAGCTGCACTGTCAGCATTACTCATGTTGACAGGGTGCCAAAAATCATGTGCGGTTAATTACAATCTTAGAAATGATGCAAACAATTTTAAGGTTAGAAGAAAAGTAGTAGCACTCAATACACGAACAGATGAAACATTGTTTTCAGTTGAAGGCTATATCTCGATTGATACAGACAGTGATGGAGATTTGAATGTAATGATCAGAACAGGTGAAGATGAATATAAATTGTTTTATGCTCATTTATCTGATGATGTTACATATACATCTATCCAGCTGGAACCGAGAAAGACAAATCAATATGCGTATGAAATATCTTTCTTCCCTGCTAAAGAAGCAATTATGCATGGATTGATTGATATAAATTCTACAGAGGAAAAAAGAAAATGAACGCTGAAGAAATGTTTGAAAAATTAGGATATAAGAAAGTACAGCTTAGTAGTTCAAACTACATTGAATACAAAAGAGATGATGATGATGGATATTTCGACTTTGATTTAATATCAGAAGAAATTGGTGTTGGTTATTACTTCATCACGATGGAAGAACTGGAAGCAATTAACAAGCAGTGTGAAGAATTAGGGTGGAAAAAATGAGCAAGTATACAGAGACCGTGAACAATTCTAAAGCAATAACTGACAATTATACTGTCAAGAAAGAGAAAATTAGTGGCATTACAGTATACATGTATATTCCAAAAGAAAAGAAGGAGAAAGACATGAAAGAAACAAATTTAGAACATTATAAAGAAGATTTAAAAGAAATCTTAAAAATTAATTTTGACAATCCAAGAGGCACAATTAGGAAAATTAGAGAAAAATTTGGCTGTCAAATCAAAGTTAAAAGTGGAGAGTATGCTACAAATGCAATCTTAGAGTGGATGGCTCAACCATACAAAGAACCTATTCTAGATAAAGTTGAAAGAGAATATCTCAAAGCAGTGATTCGACCTTTTAGAAACAAAATAGATACTATTTCAAAGTTTCAAACTTGGGATGATAGTTCACAGTACATCTACATAGGAATGAAAGATAGACGTTGGAGCAATTTACCTTGTTTCCCAAAAGGCACTATGTATAAGGGCATGAAAGCTGGAAAGCATTACACACTTAAGGAGTTAGGACTATGAAAAACATTGAAAAGTATAAGGATATTGTATTAAAGAATTTGAATCATTGCAAAATGGAATCAGACTTACGAAAATTAGGATGTAAAGCACACATTGATTGTGAACACACATTTTGTGAAGATTGCAAAGAGACTTTCTTTAAATGGCTTTTATCAGAATACAAAGAGCCTAGTCTAAATAAAGCAGAAAGAAAGTACCTATCGGATGTGATCAGACCTTTTAGGAAGAGTGTTACATATATCAGCAAGTTACCTTTCAGTGAAACTGATAAACAATTTATTTCTATTGTAGTTATGAATGAACGTGGCCGTAGAGAATGTGTAAACTTACCAAATTTTGAGGTTGGCACAATGTATAAAGGAATGAAACCAAATATGCCATACAAATTAGAGGAGCTTGGATTATGACACCGATTATTAACCCTTGGCTGTTCTATCTTGTCGATGTAATTGGCAATTTCAAATCAGCATGTTTTGCACTTATGCTGATTACTGTATTAGGCTTTGGAGCTACAACACTTATAGAAGTAGGCGAAGCTGCGGATGAATTAGAATTAGATGAAGCGAAAGTAATTAAAACCCTAAAGAAAATGGCTATTGTTGTAGCATTGCTGATAACTTTCGACATGTTTCTTCCATCCAAAAAGACATGCTATCAGATGATGATTGCTTCACAGATTACAGATAATAACATTCAGAAAGCAGAAGATGTGATTAAGGATTCTGTAGATTATATCTTTGAAAAGATAAATGAGGGTAAGTAAATGATAGCTTGGATATTTTCAAACATTAGGTTAGTGATCACTCTTCTTGTTCTTCTTGCATGTATTTGTTACATCTTTCTTTTTTATATCTTATTTCAAGAGCTAAAAGAATGGAAAGAATGGAAGGAACTGGAAGAACATGATAGACACAAATAGATGGTACATGCTAAGTGAAGATGAACGTGATGAAGTGTTCGAAGTTAAATATGGATGGATGCTTGCAAACCTATTGAAATATGGAAACTGTTTAATCCCACAGGCAGCAATCAACAAATCCAGCTTAAGGATGATCAAAGCTGCACTCGAACAGGATCTGAGCAATTTAGGATTTGAAGCAATAATCGATATAAAAAAATATTATTCAAAAGAGTATCACGAAACAGATTATATAGCGGAGGGAACATTCTATGATAACACCAGAATACAAGGCAAAGCCTTTAAAGGAAAAACCACTACTGGACGAATTAGACAGTGAAACTATAATTGCATGGTTTCGCTGCAATTCATGTATAACATGCCTGTTTAGAAAAAATGTAATTGATCAAGATGAAGATGTGGATATTTACTGGTGCAGTAAAATGCACGAAAAAAGTAGAATCTGTGAAATGTGCAATTTTCTAGGATATTCAAAAGAATAATCATGACCAGATTACAAAGATGTCCTTCCTGCGGATGCACTGCAAGACTGTATGTAGATTTCAGTAAAAGAATTAATTCCAGATATCCGATAGTAGTTCGCTGCAGCATGTGTGGATTGTCCACAGAACCATGCAATTCAGAGCAGAATGCTATCGAGACATGGAATAGTATGTTTCAGTGCAGACACGTTATAGGGAGACAAATAAAGCTATTCTGAAAGGGGTAATATGGCAAACTTTGGAAAGACGAAAAGCACTAAGAAAAAAGTAGTACCTAAAAAGATGCCTAAACGATATGACAATCCAAACGATGATTATCAGCGTAAAACAGATTGGAAGCTGGGCAAACAGACAATGTGGTACATTTCAAAAGAAGATTTTGAAAAGATGCAGCGTGTACAGCTTGTCAGATGTCAAAAGGCAGTAAAGGATACAGATAACGAGTACAGACAGGATCGTAATTATTTACTTCTGATGCTTGGGGTAAACCTTGGATGCAGAACAAATACGATCCTGGAAATGACACCGAGAGATTATGCAGGCGGTAAATTCAGAATCAAAGAGCATAAGACAGGAAAGGTACAGCAGTTTGAACTGAGAGACAACCTGTATCGGCTGCTTGTGGACTACACAAAGAAATATGGCTATACGACAGATGAATTTATTTTCCGTGCACACAGATCAAGCAGAAATAAACCACTCACAAGACAGACTGCATGGGTATTTGTAAAAGAGCTGGCGGATGAAGTAGGAATTGAATATATGGTCGGTGCTTATTCACTGAGAAAAAGTTTTGCCAGATGGCTGTATGATGAATGTCATGACATTTATAAAGTACAGAGAGTTTTGAATCATTCTTCTGCTGTCACAACTGCAAGATATATCTGCCTGGAAGAAGATGAAGTAATGAAGATCAGAGCTGCTATCGAGTACGGTTTCGACAGGTTTCAATAATAGTTTCTTACATAGTGCATTATGTAAGATTTCAAAAAGCAGAAAATCTATAAAAGTGGCATAAATAAAAGGAATTTTAAAAGAATACAAGCCTTGTGACAATTTAACATAACTTGTATTCTGCAAGATTCCGAGAAAGGGATAAAACGATGGAAAAAGTTAACCACCCAGAGCATTATCAGAGCATAAAAGGCATTGAATGCATCGATGTTATGGAAGCATTCACAGAAGGACTTGAAGGAATAGAAGCAGTTGATACTGCACAGGTAATAAAGTACGTTTGCAGATGGAAAAAGAAAAATGGTCTAGAAGATCTGGAAAAGGCGGAATTTTATCTTCACCATTTAATGGAGTATTTAATAAAGAAAGATGAAGATAAAGATGGAGATGAAGAATCAATAACTCTTTATGCTGACGATGTTCCCTATGCAACCCTAAGAAAAAAACCAGTCAAAATAAAGGATGTATCTGATGATGAAAGAAATGATCAGCAAAGATGAAAAAAAAGTTGTGATTGGCAGACTTACAGAAGCATATGTTAGCATTCCAAAAAAGATTAATCTTATCGACAGTCAGATAGATGAAATCAGAAAACGCTATACAAGTGTTTCTGCTGTCAGCTTTGAATCGCATATTCCATCTGGAAAAACAAATGATGAGAAGCTGGCTGAGATGGTTACAAAATTGGATGAGCTGGAAAAACAGCGTGGAGATTTACGCAAAAGACAGGAATTTATCTACAAGTCATTAGGCATCTATGATCTTTCTGACAAGGAACAAATGATTCTAGCAGTTGTATACAACACAGATTCATATAAAAAAGCTGGAGAAATGATGGGATATTCCAAAACTCAAATCTATAGAATGATGGAAGAAATTTATAGAAAGGTATCAAAAAATATATGATCATTATTTTACTGATAGCGTATCTTGCAAATTTTCTGATGGTAACAGATTTATTCTTCTGGATACCGTGGTGGTTCGTATTTATAATTTCTGTATTGGATACAGCATTTGATTTATTGGATCGAGTACATAGACACAGAAGGAATTAAAATGGCAGAAGAATAGGCTGCAGATTAGTGCTATAATGCTCTGTAGAAAGAGAAAAAACCATGGACACAGAATATACACAGCACATAGATAAAGAAATTGATGATGCTTTTGAAATTGTAGGAATTATCATACGTGCAAAAATAAACAGATTGTGCAATGAATCAAAACATGATGAAGCAGATGAATTGTATAAAGCTCTAATTCTTATCAATAATACAGATTATTCAAAATAAAAAAAGCACCGCATTGCTGCGATGCTTTTTATGTGGGTATACGTTGGAAAACTGATATCAAAGATTTCAATTTTGCTTAGTTTTAGCAATATCATCTAATACAAGCTGGCGGATGTAATCTATTTCACGCTAAATCTTAAACAGTTATTTTTTTCATAAATTGAATCATATTCAGCTTTATTAAACTTTTTTTCTTTCTTTTCTTTTGGCATGTTAAAATCTCCTTTACTCGATTTTATTATAAAACATGCTCAACGTCCAATTCCAAAGGATGCATTTTTTTATCAAGCCAAAGATACATAGAGAAATATTTGTGACTTTCAATATAACGATCCATCTCTCTTAAAAAATCATCGTTTGTAGATTCAATTAAATCTTTATTGTTTTCAAAGCCTATGCAACCGTATTTCAAAACGATTTCTTTTCCATCAAATAAAACCCAATCGAAATAATCTTCGTAAGCAGTTTCGTGCTGAATATCTGCACCACATTCCTGCAGCTCCTTGCAGAACTTCACGCTTGGATAGAGTTGAATGCGTTCCCTTCTATAATTGTGTTTCCATTCTATCTTCAGTGGTAGAATGATGTGATCCAAAGCAATTGCTGCTTTAGCAATGAAATTTTCTAATCTTTGCTGCATGACATACCTCCTAAAATTGACCTCATAGATTTGAAATTTACTTGTATTTTAACTCAATGCAATCTTAAACGCTGACTTATCAGCTGATAAGATTGGTGCCATACTGTAATTACCTAAAGGATAAACAGATTCTGCATCTAAAGTTTCAGATACTTGTTTATTGATTCTTTTAACTACAGGATTTTTTTCACCGTCTTTTAAGATCGTAATCGTGCTTTTTGTACGACTGACAACTCTAAAATACCAAACACAATCATAATTGCAAATACTTCTGCACGCATAAATGTTTCCTACTTCAAATTTTAGCATAAGATTTAACCTCTTCTATTTTCTCCTTGTATCTTAAAACCACTTCTTCATCAACGATTTCATCTCTATGTGATTCAATGAATTCTTTTCCTTTTTCCATAGCTGGCAATAAAACATTCTGAATATCCAATGATTCAAAAAAATCGATCACTTCTTTGTATGAATTACATCTGTGAACCCTGAAACCAAGTTCAACTGAAATGTTCCATTCATCATCATCTTTTCTTATATAAAACTTGATTCCATCTTTCTGGTATTCATAACCTTCTTCTGTTGAGAAATAATAATAAGTTTTGAATATTTTTTTTGTATCGCATGTATAACGATTAAATTCTTTATATGTAGTCTTTCGCATATGAACCTCCTATATACCTTTGAAAATTGACCTATTAGATTTGAATTTTGCATCAAATTTGAAACAGAAGGGGATTAGATCCCCATTCTGTTAATCCTGCTTACTTAATTCTTTGATAACTTCTTTAGCTGCATACTTGCCATTGCTTGTTAATTGACGTTGCCATGCACCCTGAGATGGTGCCCATCTAAAGCCATTTGATTTTAAAATCGTTCTGACTTCTGCATCTGGCTTTCCATCAAAGATGAATTGAATTCTCATTGTTTCTGAATTTTCGATATATTTAAAGCAATCGTATTCCTGCTCTGCATTGCCTTTTTCTTTAGCTTTTTCGAGACTTTCAATTCTTTCCTGGATTCTTTTCATTTTAGCGTTGCTTGACTGCAAACTATATGAAGGAAATGGAATGTGATAAATCCATTTATCCATTGATTCCTGCAAGTCTTTAGCCTGTCTTTCAGTTAGATCTGGACAGCTTTCCAAAGTCTTGTTCTTTCTATGATAGGCATTGATTCTCTTCATTCTTTCGTGTTCTGCTTTCAGATTTTCAAGCTGGAATTTCAAAGCATCAATTGCTTCTGGGTCATTGGATTGAATTCCCTGATGAGCTACACCACGCAATACATATAAAATGTGTTCTGCTTTCTCAAAGTTTGAACGATTAGCATCCCATGCTGCAACCTGTTTTTCTTTCTTACGAGTTGGAAAATTTGCTGCACCGCTGACTAAAACGGATGGGCATTGACAGCCGATTCTATTTTCTTCATTGATCGCATAAGCTAACGTTCTGCAATACTTGTCAAGTAATTCAGCTGCATGTTCTTTCTGAGCTTCTGTTTTGCAATCATCTACAACCTTGTTGTAAATCTTTTCTGCTTTTTCACATTGCATTCTGTATTGCTTTGTTGCACTTCCTGCTTCATAGTCACGCATTGACATCATGTCATGTGATCTTCTAGCGAGTTCTTCATTGATTTCATATAGCATAAATTTTTTCCTCCTGCGAGTCTTTCTACACTCTGCTTTTATGCGTTTCGATCTTATGGATCTCATCAGTACACCGCTTTATCAGGTGCATACGCTACCGCATAGGCGGTATACGTTGGAAAATTGCTATCAAAGATTTGAAAAATGCTTTATTTTACAGTTCTGTGTCTAATTCTGAAATCACTTCTTCAACCTTATCAGCTAAATTGCATAGTGAGTTTTCTAATACTTCCTGTGACACTTCAATTGCTTCTTCAAAACTTCCTGTGATTTCTCCATAGTTGTTATATGCGGCTTCAAATTCTTCAACAACATAATATCTTTTATAGCCTGTAAAGTATCTGATATCTTTTTCAATCTCTTTAAGAGAATCAATTGTATTTTCAAAATCAATCTTCCATTTTACTTCAAAAGAATCACTGTCTATAAATGCAAATTTGAATTTTAAACAATCATTTTCGAACATGAATTCATAGCTTGTTCTGCAATCTCCTGCATCATAGCATCTTTCATGCAAACCTTTTAATAGATCACGTGCTTTCTTTTTTGCGATGTATTCCTTCTGGAAGATACCTACATCATCAATTTCAATTCCATCTTCATCAACAATTCTTGTGTGATAATAATTATCATCATCATCTTCACATGTTGGCTCATTTTCGATGCTTTCATAGTCGATATCTTTTGTAGAAAGCTGATAATCATCTTCAACTTCTTGTGTTTCATAACAGCTGTTCTTAACTTGAAAACCACTTCCATTTACAAACAAATCACAACAAAATTCTAGTCTTTTCATATTTTTATCCTCCTGCTATCTGCTTTTCACATAACGACTTTAGACGTTCAACGGTAGCATTAC
>ERZ1026866.1604-NODE-1604-length-11248-cov-6.066559_pt1 | contig 11248 bp, 10 predicted proteins | sample MGYA00380163_ERZ1026866 | MGnify/ENA primary metagenome ERZ1026866 (study PRJEB33269, sample SAMEA4719799) | human gut metagenome | biome: human-associated habitat; feature: organic feature; material: feces | place: Cameroon | collected 2013-10 ...
CTCGCCATGGCAAAGTTCAAGCAAGCTTGCTTTGCTCATGACTTATCGAAAAAGCTCCAAATCTTCACTGCTGTACATAATTTGAAGTTTTAAATTCAGCAGCGAAGATACTTCTTTCTGATTTAAGCCCTAATTTAAGGGCTGATCTGATTTTAAGTTCTAATTTGCGTGTTCACGACTTTGCCATTGTTTTATCTTTAAAATGAGCCCAATACACTAAGTATTACGTTCTTACGATTAGTAGAATTACATTCTTCAAGAGGTACACCTAAAGTATCAGCCACCTCTTTTGCATATATTATTTCTTTTTCTTGAAATTCAGTTATAAGCTCCAATGAATAATTGTGTGAGTCTCGTTGATTTAATCTCTGACATATAACATTGGGGTCTTCTTTCAACACAACAATCATTGAAGGAGACATAGTTTCAAATACTTCGATAGGAACACGCTCTATACCGCCGTGTTCTGTCAACAAGCAAAAATGTCCATCCAAAATATAGTTTTTATCTTGATCTATAAAGTAAGGAAGATTTCGTAATAATTTATTTTGTGTTTCGCCAACATTTTCAACTTCCTTATGAGCAGAATTCTCCCACTTAATTATATTACTACAAGATAAACTATCTATCTGTGAATTTCTACTTTTTATCATTGAGGCAAACGTTGATTTTCCAACGCCATGCACACCTCCTACAAATATAATTTTTCCAGTTTTATGCATGAGATACTTGTTTTTTGTTTTTTTATAGAATATAGATAACAGCCTCACTGTGAGCATATCTCCATTGGCATTATAATTTTCCAAGAGTCCATACTTATCCATCAATGGCAGCATTTTCTTCCTTCCATAATTGCTTATGCCATTAATTGCAATCATATAAAGTTCAGCATTGCTTAGTTGAGATTGTAACAAATCTGCATATTTTTTAGAATCCGACAATTGTGAGTCGTCTATATACTTAAGTATATGGTACAGATGGCGAAAATAATGTCCCAAGTTAGAAACATTTGGCAGGAAAAAATCTATATAGAGACCATTAACTCTATTTTTCAACATCACCTTATTATCTTCGGTAACTTCATCTTGAATGTAGTTTAACTCAGAAAGTGCATCTTCTAGTTGCGATTTAAGGCCTTGAAGATACAAAATACCTTCATAAGTTTCGTCACCGATAATTCCTTTCAACTGACTTCTAATAATCTGCTGTTGCTCTAACAAGCTAAAGAAAGTTGTTTCAAACTGTTGACGTTTCATTGCTTCATCTTGTTTTCTTGCAAATTTCACTTGGGATGTATATGTGATATAAACAAGATAAATGCCTATAGCTCCAACTATAGTACCAATAGTACCACCAATATAGTCTCCAAAAATACCAAAGTCACTAGATGATTCTGCAAAACCAAATCTGCGCAATGTTATACAATAGACTATTATTGGGCTAATAGCTAATAGCACCACAAACAACAAAACAATAGGCTTAAAAATCGCTTTCATCTATATACCTATAAGATTGAGGTGCTTTAACACCAGGATATTTAGCAATTATATCAATCGGTTCTTTATAAGGGCGGAAAGAATCTATGACTATGGCATATGCTTTATCTTTATTCATATAGTATCTCATAAAACTATCTTCTGTCATACCCGACTGTGCATGGGTTTTCTGCCAAATTTTATTTGGAGTATCAGATAGAATTCTTTTAAACTTGATTTCACCAACCAATTTCTTTACATTACCAGATGAATAAATGACAATCGTATCTATATCTCTCCTCTTAAATTCCTTTTTGCGAAATTCATATCGTTTCTCCCCAGAAATGATTTTTTCTACATACTGAGGTTTAATCGATAATAAAATTTTCATTGACATTTCCTTTTTTTAATATATAATCAAATTGATTATCTGTGAGTTGAAAGAATCCCCAATATAAGGTTGGAGATATTCCTGCTTCGTCTAATAACATACCCCTCGTTATTCTCTTGGCTAATGCTATATTATAAATCATCTTAATGACAACTAAATTATCGTTCTGATACCATTTTCGCAAATCATACTCTTTAAAGATACTATAATATTTGCAATATTCAAGATACTCTTCAATAGATAAAAAGTCACATTTGGTTCTCACCTCTTCTACTTGACAAATTGATGTGACAACACTACGAAAACGGGCAGACCCCATGCCATCATTGGTCCTGTATATTGCAATGAGGTCTCCTTTTTTTAAAGTAGCTGTCTTAGGCATGAAACAGACATATACCTTATGAATGCTATTAGAGAAAGAAACATCCTTCACCAAATCTTCTGTATTTCTTACCTCATTCTTCAATATGGAATCAGAGAACAACGGAGTATGGAACTTTGGATATATGGATAGCAAGAACTTTCGTTTATGCTTCGGTTGGATAAGAGGGTAGTCATATACTATATTCCCCGTGCAAACAGAAAAATCCTTTAGCAAGACCAGTTCTTCCTGCTTTGTACCATAATCTTTAAAACCATACCTTTTGAGTAAATCTATAAGACGATTATGTTTGGGAAATATGGTAACATAAGCTTCCTCAAAACCCTCATAGATTGCACGATCCATTATCTTTTTGATAAATTTCTCGCCTAAGCGAGTATTATGTGCATCTATTTTAAAAGTGCCTACCTTCAAACGTCTCTTAGGTTTCATTACAGGAGTTATATTGTTGTCAACTTCTTGACTTTCGTCTTTAGTGTATAGGAATCCCTGCAAATGACCTTCTTCATCATATTGGACAATTGCCTCCTCTCCTTGTACACTTTTTCTCCCAAACCATTCTTCAAATTCCGGATAGTCTTCTTTTAAACTATCAAAAAAAGGATCGTCAATATTTATGAACGAAAACTTTTTGTATTCAATTAAATTTGCCATAATAATTATGTAAGTAAATGGTTAGTGTTCAATTTAGGGCATACCCCTTTGTATAGGCACTTTTGCAAGTGCCTATATATTGAGATGTTAAAAATTTCACTTGTTTATTAAGTATTACATACTTTTTCTCGCCATGGCAAAGTTCAAGCAAGCTTGCTTTGCTCATGACTTATCGAAAAAGTTTCATACATTTTACACACATGTGATTTTCGGCTGCACTCGGCATAGCTCAAACAAGTTTGCCAAAGAACCTGTTACAACACTGTCACGTTGGAAATCAAACACATGGATATTACCAACGCTACCCGAACTTGTAAACATACAAAGCTTACCAACTCCAAAATCATAAACAGATTGATAGTTCTGATTTGCCGCCCTGCCTATTATTAAGGCAAGGCATGCACACTTATTTGAATCCATAGGCAAGACTAATAATCTTTCTTCTCTTTGCATTCTTCTACATATTGCTCCACATCGACAACATTATAAATATACGAGCCGCTCTTTGCATCTTTGGCATCTTTTGGTTTTCCAAACAACAGCAAAACAATTTCCTCCAATCCACATTTTTTACAACGAGCCGTATCAAATTTTATATCAAAATATGAAGCCTCACGTTTATTAATATGTAATGAGAGCTCCACATCTTTATCAGAGCCTCCCATTTTAACAACAACCTTCGTTCTTTTCACAAAATTAAAATCTCGCTTATCAGTATCTTGCCCATCCCTAAACCAAGCATTATAGCCTAGAGATATTCGACGGAATTGCTCCAATATATGCTTAAACTGTTTATCGCTACTGATTGTGTACTGTTCTGTCATAATACAGGTATTGCCTTCACTAGACTCAGCATCCACTATGTCTATTCCTTTAAACTCATAACCCGTATCTTTCTGAACATATAATTCTGATATTTGTTTTCTTCCCCATTCTTGAGCATCGTCAGCTATTATCAGAAGCAAAGAGAAACTATACAGATGTAACTGATAAATGTCTTGGCATGTATGAGAAGATATAGATCTTAATATTTCACGACGCATATAAAATTGGCGAGTATCTTCCTCATCGAAAACATAATCTTCATTTGTGCTATAATCAGACTCCAAGAAATATAGCAACATCTTGTAAATTAACAAAGAACTTAATATTCCATGATTATTCTGCTCCAAAGATTTCTGGAATTTAAAATAGAACTTGGGCTGTAATCGAGCAACAAAATATTCTTTATCTTTTTCTTCAGCACCTGAATCAGACTCTATAGCAATTGTACTACAATCTTTTACTCTCCACATTTTAGAGCTCATAAAACGAATAACAAAATCATTCATCAAGTTCTGAACCCCACTAAATGAGAAATCCATAGACAAAACAGGATTCTGTATAAAACACTTCATCATATCTTTTGTCTTATCCATTATTTTCATGGACTTTTCTAGAGGATAACCTAAATCGTGGGTCATTGCAATAATTGACCAAACAGAAAGTTTCTCAAAATCAGAAAATTCAAAGCCCTTTACTATCTCTATTGCATGAATAAATTTCGCTTTGTCACGAAGAAGGATATCTGTACCTATTATCCATACACGAATCACATGTATTACGTGGTCTCTATAATATTCACTTCCACCATATAACAAATTCTCAAACTCATTATATTTTTCAAAATACTCGTAAAGATTCTGAACACCATATGCATAAGGAGCTTTTTTGACATCAGGTTTTCCAAAAGGCTCTCTGGTATCAAAATAACGCAAGCAAACAATAGACTTTTCTATCAGTTTCTTCCACAATATAAGTAAAGGCTTCTTAAATCGAAAAATATCAAATGTATCTTCCGTTAGTTTACTTTCGATTTCTACTAACGACCCCAAAACTTCATCGTCAATAGGATTAGCACATGGTGGCATATTCGCACTTGTACGATAAGACTTAAGCGTAGCTAACATTTGCCCCAAATATCTTTTATCATCACTTTGCATAATCACTTCATTTTAAATTGTCCATAACATGTTTCATCACCACCTTCCTTTTTAAATGCTTCGATTCTTCTCCGCACCACATTCAAATAAGAAGAGTTTTGATATATATCGTAGAAACTATCTTTCCACACATTATCTGGTTCACAACCGAGTTTGGCATTCAAGAGATCATCCTTGAACACCTCACAAGGATAGACATTACCGTCATATCGAACATTTATCTTATCGGATGCTGCCTTGCAATAGATGCGACAGTTACTGTCAGAATAAGGTAAACCAATTCTTACCTTTCCTTTATATGATTCGTTCAATGCCTTAATCAGTTTTGTTACTTCCCGACTGTCTTCACCAGCCAATTTTACTAGTGACAAATTTTCCAAAGCTCTTCCTTGCAATACCAAACGCAAAATACTAACCTTAGAAACTCCCAACTGATAACACATCTCGAATATCGACTTCAAATGCTTAAAGTTGACTTGCATCGGAACAACATGTGTTTCAACTACCAAGCCACTCGACACACAATCACTAACAGATTTCTTCATCATATCAAATCCACCGACATCCGTTCCCATAATCTGGTCATACAGGGCTGATGAATCTGCTTCCACATTGAAGATAATCTTATCTACCATACCTCTTATTGCTTCAATATACTCATTTGGCAATGAAGAATAAACTTCATCTTTCATATATATGCCGCTGGTATAAACATAGCAAGTTAACTGCTGTTTAGCTATATAGCTGATAATATCTAATATTTGCGGATGAAGAAATGGTTCTCCTCCAGAAAGACAAACAGTTTTACAACCGAGACTCTTGGCATCATCTATTATGTTCTTGATGATTTCAAAAGGAATGAGATGTGTAGCCTGCGGATTGGAATGAGATGAGCAATAGATGCAACGATTAGGGCATCTTTGTAAGATCTCAATAGATATTTCACATAACATAGTTGATTTTTTAGAATAATGTGGGTTCACTCACCATTAAATGTTCTTGAAAAGATTTCACGTGCCATTTTTGTGGAAACATATATTGAATGGAATTGCCTTGCGACTTATATTTTTGTTTGATTCTGACATTACCAACAAGCAGATTTGGCATCTTGACTCGTAGAAACTTATCTGTCTCGCAAAAACAATTCTGTAAATCTAAAAGGGTTGGTTCATGACCTTCTAAAGGCACAAACTCAGTATAGCCATATTTTCGTTGCAGTTCATAGAAATGTTCTTTCGTATACCTTATAGCATCTTCATAACTATTGCCATAAGATATGAAACACTTGTTTATACCACGTATGGCCCCTATTCCTGCAATAACAAAAGAATTTTCGTCAAAGTTTATAAAAGGTGAATAGTTGAAATCAATAGCATATTGATAAGCAAGAAAACCGCCCAAGAAGGAGCAACTTCTAAGTAAATTATATACTTCTTCCAAAGAGTCTGCTTCAAGTATATTTCCCAAAATCCCTTCTCCGAGGAGTTCTTCTTTCACCATTGTCAGCCATTTCTCGTGTTTCGTAGCTAAATAGTCATACCGTTTATGTGAACCAGTCATCATGTAGGCATTATTGAATATAGGATAACACCTCTGCCTGTCGCTCAACAAAGCACTTATCTCCTTTACATCAAAATGGTTGATAGTTATATCACCATACGATTGCATTAGATATTCCCATGTCCCTATCTTATTGAAAATCTTGAAGACAAGAATGCGAAGCAACATATCCTCGGGAGTATAATCCTCTATTTTTTCATATATAACATGACGAATAAGATATTGGCTTACTCTATCACAAGAACGGTATACATTAGTAAACTTATACTCACGTAATATCGGATCTTTAGTCAATACTATCCTTCCATCGCATCTTCTCCAAAACATATTCATTCGTTCTTGAATGAAATAGAAGTAATAGCGAAAGACTTCATCATTGGGGATGATTGGCTTATTCAATTCCATCATCGTAAATATCTAACTTGGGTAGATTGAACTCTTTCCAATTGCAAGGGTCACCATGAATACCTACGGTATACTTAGATTCAAGCCAAGATACAAAAGATTTTACTTGCTCCTCGGACAAATCTGAATATTGTCTGTTTCCTCTATTATGAATATTGGAGATATAATTATATTCTTTAGGCAACAATGGACAATGATCACCAAAATAGTAAAATTCTTTAGATAAAATCACATTCTTTCCAGAAATATCACTTTTATAATGGTCCATGTTAGGTTCATTAGAAGATATACTATGAGCACAATGTTCTTGTATCATATTACCTGTACGCTGATCTGTATGATAAACATTATCACCATACATTTGACACAATGTTCCATTTGTAACAGGACGTTTACACGCATATATAGGATTATTCCAGTATTCATCAAAAGTTATTATCTGTTCTACTTTCATCGCATAAATCATATGCCCTATATTTCCCATACTTTTACTACCAAGACCTACAATCCAATCCCCTATTTGTAAATTAGAACTTTTACGTAATTGCTCTTTGCAAGTAGCTAACGTCATTATTCCCCAAAAAGGATTAGGAGCAAAACCATAATCATGATCTAACTTATATCGCCAACATTTCATCATTTCTTACACTTTATATAAATCATTGGATAAATGTTACTTTTCGAAGGTGAGCCATCTGGAAGTTCTGCAGGCTCTACTCTTCCCTCTATCATATCGGCAAGCTTGTCGATAGACTTCCAACTTACAGGTGATGTCCCATAACGTTTATATGCCTCAGGAAGTTGTGCAGTTTGTGCACATCCGTGCATATATACTCCTATTATCTTCTTACCTTGAAAATGAGCATTTTTAATCTCATAATTAACCCATGAACGTTTATGAGTTTGATCACCTATTAAGACTATAAAAGCTCCTGCCCATTTGATAGCCCTTCTTATATATCTGGCAACAGTTGCATCTGCTACATGTTTTCCTCTATGGACAACTTTATTGTCTCTATCTTCTTGAAGAGAACTACTTCTTACATCACAGCCTTTATTTCGTAAAATTTCAAGCAAATCTCTTAATTTAGGAACATCCTTACTATGATGGCATATAAATACATTATTCATTGTAACCAAAAGTATTTGATAAACCCTTTAAAATTAAAGAAACAATCTCAACAATGTCAACAGAATGGAATAACACTTTATTTTCCTGTTCCGAAAGACCATTATTCAAATCAGAGCAACTATATCTATCAAGCTTTTCATATTCTATATGAAAGTCATTTCTCTCACACCATTCATATAGTTCGACGTACTTAGAATCTCTATAAGCAAAATCTTTTAAAGTAGAGGATGAAGCATTTCCTTCCAATATATCCGCTATAACATGAGTTGCTCCACCAAATCCTCCTACCAAGAAAACAGGTTGATGTTTTTCCATAGAAAGCATAAATTCTTCTGCTATACCAGCCGTATAACCAAGAAAACCTGTCACCTTGCCACCTATAACTATTCTTGCAACAGTTGAATTAAGCATCTGCATACGCATCTTACTTAAGGAACTTGCCCATTTTAGTCTATTTTCTAAGGATGTAGGTGGAATGAAATCTTTTGTTTCTTCAGGCTTTACAAAATCTCCAATCTCACCATTAATCAGTTTTATTCTTGAATTAATATAGTCAGCTTTCTGTTCAAGGGTCAGATTATTATAGATAGGCCATGACAAATAGTTGTCAATATAAACAACGTCTGCTTCAGCCTTTTCTCTCTGTCCATATTGATTAGATAATTCCTTAAACAACTCTGTATAGCCATTTTTCCTTAAATCTCCACCATATACAAGATGACCACCAGCTTTAAGAATATGTCTAGCAAGCTCGATTGTCAAATCCTTATACATTTCATCTCCTATACCTGATGCAGACAAATCTGATCTTTCAGAAATAGAAATAGCAATTCTTTTTCCTTCAAAATTTATATTACTTGTTTGATAAGACATAGGCGTTGTAAATATGACATTCCTACCCATATTCTGACAAATATCATGTAATACCTCTATTTCTTCATTTCCTAAAGGAGGCTCTGGGTATAAAATCTTCTTCGTCGCACTCTTTATTTTGGAAAAGCAAAATGCCTCTGGAGAATAAGGTAATATTTCCAATGAATCATCTTGATCAACAGAACTTAACAATTCCTTTTCGTAACTCTGATCCAAAGATGTACGTAACAACAAATTTATAACCTTTCTCCAATCACCATTAAAAACGATACCTGGCACATTTCCTATATATGGAAAAGTTCTATCTACTTTCTCCTTTAACATGTATACTGCAACGATAGGAATGTCATACGTCTTTGCTGTCAATGCTTCTTTTTTACACCATTCTCGTGAAGAATATGAATCCGTAAAGAGAATCAACAGAACGGAATTGATAACATGATTTCTTATCTGATCACCAAATTTATACCCATCAAGAATATCATGGACATCAAAAAAGGAATTCAACTTAGTGTCAGAACAAAGGAAATCTCTAACCTCTTTAGCCTTTTTCTCTCCGAGATTATCCAAGTCTTTCTTTGAATGGCTAATAAATACAGCTAACTGTTTTTTGTCTGCATTACCACTAATAAATCGTATTAATGTATCAAAAAGACGAGTTTGAAATATGTCCCAATTATTATATGAGAACAATGAGACTTCTGAGTTTTCGGTGATTGCATCCACCACTATAGATTGGATTTCTCCTAACTTCTTATTAAAGGAAAAGGCATGTTTATACTGCTTAATTCCTACAATAAGAGTATTATCATCATTTTCATTCTTGTCAATTAATTCTGCAACATATTTTTTCCAATTCTCAGCACAGAACATATGAATATCTATGAATACCAATATTACTTTCTTCTTGCTTGGAGTGTCCACCAATTTCAAATTTGAATTGTCATCTCCTGTTGAAAAATAAACAGGTATATCAAGGCCATCGGAAAATGGACTTTTTACATCTCTACACAAAAGGTCATATAACTTTGAATAAATCATAAGCCCTTCTGGATTCTGAGAATGGAAAAGAGCATGTATAGATAAAGGTGTCTGCATATTTTTTATTTGTTGAAATAAGAAAATGATTGTATTTTTATAAATGCCAATCCAAATAGTTGTCTAATGGATGGTTTATATTACTAGCAGAAATATATCTGCCTTCATTTAACATTTGTATAGATGTTTTGTTGCATACAACATCCAAGAAATTATTGAGAGATTTTGTACCATGCAGAATAGGAATTATTTGTAAATATTCAGGTAATGTAGAGTGGGCGATTTCCTTTGTTGTTAAACCTACTAACCTTACTTTATCATAACCAAAACCTATTTCCCATGGCATCCATTTTGACTCCATTGCATTATGAGATAATAAACATAGCATATGACTACTACGTCTAATACCTGTTTTTATAGCTGTAACGACAGAATTTGGATTAGTAAGATCAATGCTTGTATCATACTCGTCAAAATATATGTGAATTCCAGCTTTTAGAATATAATCAGCAATGGCTTTTGCAGCTTCTTTATCTTTCCTATTATGGCTAATAAATATGCAATTTTCACCTGCAACATCATACTGTTCGCTCAAATAATATCTATTGATTGGCATAAAGACTATTTAAAAGTTAGCGCTCAATTTAGGGTATACCCCTTTGTATAGGCACTTTTGCAAGTGCCTATATATTGAGATGTTAAAATTTTCACTTGTTTATTGACGATTACATACATGTTACACACAAGTGATTTCTTTCTAATTTAAGCCCTAATTTGAGTGCTTACCATTAGTATTATGAATTAAGGTTTTATTTAGAGTTGCCCATACAGGGCGCATTGTTCGTACAATGTTGAATGTTCTTACAATACACCAGGATGTTGTTTTGCAAAATCGTTTTGCTCTTCTATCACCATCTTGCTCAATGCTGGCAGCATACGTTCTATCTTGCGACATTTTACCTTATTATAATAGAAGTCTATGTCGTCGAGCAGTTCATTGCAAAGAGATTCGGGCATGTCGCCTCCATAACCACAGGCAACAAGTGCTATTGCAGACAACCTGCGGGCATCTTTGTCGTTACGGAATGTGCTACTCATAAGGATATTGGGCAGCATGTCGTAAAATACATTGCAATAGTGAAGCAAGTCGTTGAAGTCGGGTGATAAAGTGAGATATGCTTCGAGCATCTCTTCCTGATATTGACGGAGCAACAAGAGGAACTTCTGCTTTGCCATCTTGCCTTTTATGTTTTGTGTCATTACCCAGAAAAGGGCATGAGATAACACTATACGGTCGTCGGAAGAGTGATAGTAAAAGGAACTGTCTTCGGGTTTGCTGTCCTTAAACAGTTTGTC
>ERZ1026866.1609-NODE-1609-length-11205-cov-4.769507_pt1 | contig 11205 bp, 6 predicted proteins | sample MGYA00380163_ERZ1026866 | MGnify/ENA primary metagenome ERZ1026866 (study PRJEB33269, sample SAMEA4719799) | human gut metagenome | biome: human-associated habitat; feature: organic feature; material: feces | place: Cameroon | collected 2013-10 ...
GACCACCACCACGGTGTTCGGGTTGACCGCCTGTACCGCCCGCAGCAGCTCAATCTGGTTGTCGGCAATCTTCATGTCGCCGCGGTCTAAGCCTTCGCTTTCCTTGATTTCATCCAGCCCCAAGAACAGCACGGCAACATCCGCCTGCCTGGCCAGCGCGACAGCCTCTGCCTCTTTGACGGCGTCTGCCCTGCCGCGGCGGTCAAAGCCGGGGGCAAAGCCCAGTACCTGCAAGCCACTCTGGGCAAGGTTATCCAGCACAGTATCGACCTTGAGGGAGTTCACAGCGCTGGAGCCTGCGCCCTGATAGCGCGGGGTTTCGGCAAAATCACCAATGACAGCCACCCTTGTGCCGGTTGCCAGCGGCAACAGGTTCTCCTCGTTTTTCAGCAGTACAATGCTTTCGGCGGCGGCACGGCGCACCAGTGCGTGGTGAGCCTCTGCGTCAAAACTGCGGCTGTGGTTTTCCACGGCGGCGTGGGTGTCCAGTACCAGTGTCAGCAGCTCGTCCAGGCGGGCGTCCACATCAGATTCGGAAATTTTACCGGTCTCGACAGCCTTCAACAGCTCGCGCACGGCGTCCCCGCCGGGGGCGGGCATTTCCAGTGTAGAGCCGTTCTTCACGCCCAAGGCATGGTCGTTGGAACCGCCCCAGTCCGTCACGACCGCCCCGTTAAAGCCCCAATCCCTGCGCAGAATATCCTGCAGCAGATGGGCGTTTTCGTTGGCGTAGGTGCCGTTGATGAGGTTATAGCTGGACATAACCGTCTTGGGGGCGGCTTCCTTGACCACGATTTCAAAGCCGGTCAGGTAGAGTTCACGCAGGGTGCGCTCGTCCACTACCGAGTCTGACGCCATGCGGCGCAGCTCCTGATTGTTGACGGCAAAATGCTTGGGGCAGGCAGAGATACCGTTGGACTGGATGCCCCGCACATAGCCCGCGGCCATCTTGCCGGAGAGATACGGGTCCTCCGAGAAATACTCGAAGTTGCGCCCACAAAGCGGGCTGCGCTTGGTGTTCAGGCCGGGGCCCAGCAGCACGGGCACCTCCTGCGCGGCGGCTTCCTCCCCCATGGCTTTGCCGATTTCCTCGCCCAAGGCCGGATTCCAACTGCAGGCTATCGTAACTGCCGGAGGAAAGCAGGTGGCCGGTACGCTGGGGTTCAGACCCAGATGGTCTGCTGCCCCGGCCTGCTTGCGCACCCCGTTAGGACCGTCCGACAAGGTAATGGCAGGGATACCGTGCTTAGAATAGGCTCGCGTGGTAAAGACCGTATCACCGCTGAGCAGTGCGCACTTTTCCAAAAGTGTCATTTGTTGTATCAATTCTTTGTGTTGCATAGCACAAATCCTTCCCTGTTCACACAAAACACAATACCGCGCAGTTCCGAGGGCCGCAGCCATCGAAACAAGGCGCAGACCGTAATTCGGAATTGTGCGGTATTGCTTTATACATTTTTTTGCGTATTACTTGATAACAAGTGTGCTGGGATCATAGCTGAGAGTCGCGGTGCCGTTACCGTTATCGATCCAACTTCCGCTATACTCACTGGAGTTGACAGGGCCCCAACCTTCCAGTTCGGCGGTAAAGGTGCCGTCTGCTTTCAGTTCCAATTTTCCGCTGCGTGTATAGAGTCCGGCAATAAGGTCATAAGTATAGTTGCCATCGCCGGAGGAAACCGGTGTTGCGACAAAGTCGCATGTGCCGCCGCCCACCTCCGGAGCAGCGACGACTACGCCGGCTACGCCGCCGTTCTCCAAGTCAAAGCTCTCGCAGACGCGGGGCCAGTTGAAGATGTTGTTGGCAAAGCCATCGCTGTAACTGTAACCGGCCGTCATAACGCTGCTCTCGCCCAGATGCAGCCCCTCGGCCACTTTGGTGGTGTCGGACGTCTGGTTCAGCACATATTCGCTATTGCTGGTAGATACAGCGGTCACATCATAGGTTGCACCGGCTGTCAAAGCATCGGTATCCAACTGATTGTTGTCCGGGGTGACATTTTCCATCGTCAGCGTTACAACATCGGCGCTGTTCTCGGTGTTGGTGAAAGTAATATCCACCTTGTCCGGGTATGCTTCAAATTCATAAACATCCAAATTGGCAACCTGAATCCCCATCGTGCCGTCAAAGGTATTCCAGTAATAGTTCAGTTCAGGGGCGCTCTGATTTCCGCTGCAAGAATATTCCGCCGTGGCGCCCTTAGACATACTGTGCTCTTTATCGGTCAGATCAGGGAAAGCGTAGACCTTAGCCAGATAGGAACCGAACGCATAATCAAATTCATCCGAGCACTTGCCGCTGTAGGTGTTGCTCTCGGTGGCGTCAATGGGTTCGCTGGTGTAGATGAAGCTGTCGTTGTCACCGGTGGCATCCGGGGCGCAGAAGTACAGCAGATAATACTTTGCGTTTTCTACACCGGTAAAGCTGTAGTTTCCGCTTTCGTCCACGGTGAAATCCGTTGGGGTCGCCAACTGACTGCCATCATTGGAGACAGTGGAGGAAGAAGCCGCCTGCTGCTTGCCGTTTGTCTGCAGGGTGTGCAGGATGGAGGAAACATTGGTGAAGTAATTGTTGGTGTTAGCAGCCAACGAGCTGCCGCAGCCGGTCAGCCCGGCCGCCATAGCGACTGCCAGCACAGCAGTCAGCGTCTTGCGGGGCGCAGTATTGTTTTTCATTTCGCTTTGCCCTCCTTCTGCGTAAAGCAGGATACAATGCCGACCACAATGGCGGCAACCATCAGCACCAGCAGGGTAATGACCGGCAGGAGCGTACCGCGGGAACCATACATCGAGATGTTGTTCAGCCGGTCAGCCCAGACAGGATAGCTGTTGAGAAAGAACAGGCCCATGCCAAAGGTGATGCAGGCCACGGCGGCGAGGTTGAGCAACTCGCTCCATGCGCGGTCAACCAATGCGTAGGCGGCCATGCCGACCATTCCCAGTGCCAAAGTCAGGAAAACGACCGTGTCAAAATAGTCATAGACCATGCCGTACACGGTAAAGCCAATCAGGGCTGCCGCAGATAAAACGACACCGACCAGCGAAGATTTTGCGCTGAAACTTTTTACTTTACTCATGGAATCAGCCCTCCACTTTCTTGTTTTTTTTGCCGTAGGTCATCACAACACAGGCTGCGGTACAGCCGATGAAAGTAATGCCGCAGATGGCGGTGACCACCAGCAAAACCATCTCCCACCACGGGACAATGTTGACAACGATGGAGTTACTGCTCAGACCGTTGGCAGAAATCGAACGGCTGGCAGCGTACACATTGGCTTTGGTGGCACGGCGCAACTGCTGCATAATGTAGCCATCGCCACCATCAATGGCAGCGGTAACGGCAGCGGCCGTTTCGCCGGGATCCAAGCAGAGGAAGTCAACACCGGCAGTAATCATTTCCATATAGTGGGTCTTGTACGTGGAGGTCTTAGCGAAACCGTCGGTAGTGATGTGACCCTTGAAGCCCCACTCACCGCGCAGGACATTCTTCAGCAGAGGCACATTGACAGCGGCATAGACAACGCCGATACGGTTGAACGCGGTCATTACGCTCTGAGCGCCGCCCTCAACAAAGGCACCCTCAAAGGCACGCAGATACGTTTCGCGGACAGTTTGTTCGTTGGCAAAGGTGCTCAGGCTCTCACGGCCGGACTCCTGATCGTTCATGGCAAAGTGCTTGACACAATAGTTGACACCGTTGGCCTGCATGGCGGCAGCCTCAACAGCGCCGACCATGTAACCGTAGTTGGAATCCTCACTGTAATACTGCTGGTTACGGCCGCTGAACGGGGTACGGTGCGTGTTGCCGCCGCCGTACCAGACTTCGTTGATGCCGGCGTAAGCGGCCTGAATTGCCATCAGACTGCCCTTGCGCTCCATGCGGTCGCGGTTCCATGTGCGGGCGGTCATCACCTCAGACACCCAGCTCAGGCAACTATCACCGGTGGCAATCATCGTAGAACCGACACCAAGACAGTCGTCTGCACGCTTCTGGGCAGGCATACCGACCTTGTCAAGCCCGGCCACACCAAAGGTATCGGGCATCAGGGCGGTCATGTCCGCCACGGTCAGCTGATCGAGGAAAGCATCCCACTGCTCGTCATCGTTCCATTCCACCAGACGCATATCGATGAACTTGAGGCCGTTGTCGGCACCCTGCGTAAAGTCCGAAACCGCAGGGGCGTCGGCAGGAGTCTCATACCAGGCAAGGTTCAGGTCGTCGATCATCTCATCGGTGGCATCAATGCTGACAACGCTGGCGGGGTAAGTGCCGGACCAATCGCTGCGGGAAAGGTAGGTAAAGTCCACACCGTAGTAGTTCAGGTCGGCGTTATCAAACTGGTTGGTGACCTCCACGGTGTCATCTGCGCGGGACATTTTATAGGTGGTGGTGTCCTGTTCGGCCTGATTCCAGCTGTAAACCTTGGCGGCATCGCCGTCTGCGGTCATACCATTGGCGGTGGTGTAGCCCTTGGCGGCCAGAATGTTGTTCAGTGCATCATGGGAATCATCGCCCACGGACAGGTAGTAGTCACCGGCACTCAGGATATAACCCTTCGCACCCTTGGCGTCATAGCTGGCCAGCATATAGCGTTCACACTCGACTGTGACGGTCTGGCTCTGACCGGGCTCCAGCGTATCGGTTTTTTCGAAACCGACAACCTGTACGGCGGATTTTTCGATGCTGTTCTGCTTCTCGTAATCGCCGTAGGGCGTCTGGGCATACACTTCGACTACGCTCTTACCGGCCACATCGCCGGTGTTGGTTACTTCCACCTCAACCTCATAATTGTCGGTATCGGCGTTGAAAGTCACACCCTTGAGCGTCTGGGTGAAATCGGTATAGGACAGACCATAACCGAAGGGATAGACAACCTCATCGGCGTAATTCCAACCGTTTCCGGTGGAAGAGCCGACGGAGGAGGAAGCATCCCCGCTGCCCATGACCGCATCTTCATAGCGGGTTTCGTAGTATTTGTATCCCACATAGATACCCTCGGCGCAGATGGTGTAGTAATCTACGTTGATTCCATCGTTGGAAAGGTCGGTGGCCTTGCTGTTGACGTAATCCACATTGCCCCACAACTGCATATTCTCGCAGGCATAGGTGGTGGCAGGGGCAGACAGCGAGTTGGCAGCGTAGGTATCTACCAGATGACCGCTGGGGGAAACCTTACCGGCCAGCACATTGGCAACGCCCTCGTAGCCGATAACACCGGGCACGCCGGCCAGCACGCAGGCATCAACATCATAATCGTCCAGCCAATCCAGTTCCATCATCTGGTCAGCATTGATGATGACAACGATCTTTTTGAACACACCGGCGGCTTTCTGGGCTTTCAGATAGGACATCAGGTCTTTTTCGTTGGCCTGCAGACCCAGAAAGTGAGAGCCGTCCTTGCCAAACATAGCGGTATCGTTGCTCTCGCCGCCCAGACGGGTAAATACGGCAATGGCGGCATCGTTGTAATCGCCGGACCAGCTGCTGGCATATTTTTCTACGTCAGAAATGGGAGCTTCCACAACCTCGGTGGCAGTGGTGGCACCCAGAGATGCGTAAGCATTGTCCAGCAGCGTAGTGTTGACATTATCCGCGCCAAAAACTTTCTGCATAGCAGCGCCGAAGGTCATAGTAGGAATCGACGCCACGCTGGAAGTCGTGCTTTTGCCCATGGTGGAATGAGCCGCACCGTTACCGAAAATGGTCACACGGCTTGTGTCGGCAAGCGGCAGGGCTGCGTTTTCGTTGCGAAGCAGAACCGTGCCCTCCTCGGCTTGGGCTACGTTTTCTGCAGCCACTTCCATTTCTACCTTCAGGGCGGCCTGTTTGTTGGTGTAGTCGGTGCCGAACTCGCTGTCATAATAGGCAGTGTTCACGGCACTGGCGTCGTCGGTCTCTACGATCTTGCTTGTGTTGATATTCAGCGCTTTGTTGATGGCACCGGAATAGGTAAACATCAGGGTTGATGCAGATACAGTTGTCAGCGTAAAAAACGCCATTACTGCTGCAGTTCCCCGTACTACAGGCATTCTTCTCATATGTACCTCCTAAATAATCGTTTTCTCCTTCAAATCTCGTAGGGTAGGATTTATTCATCAGATCTTGCCTGGCGTAACCATTCCGGACTGGTTCTGCCATGAAAATCTTTCCGATAAAATAATTATACGAAAGCGTCCTTTTTTTTAAATATCTTTTTCATAACTGGTCGTTCCGCATACATAACTCACATTATTTTGCAAAACAGCCGCAATTTCTTTGTGTAACAAGTACAAATATGTGCCGATGTGTTTGTGCATCTTGTTGACATACGAGTATTTCTTTATTAAGCAAAAATACTGCTGTCGATGTAGCTTGACATCGCATCAAGAAAACCGTGCCGCTTGGTACGGCTGACCGGCAACTGGTAAGGACCGACCTTTACCGTATCCTGTGCAATGCCTGAAACGTGCGCCAAATTGACAAGGTAGCAATTGCTGCACCGCGCAAACGAATGCCCGGCCAGCTTTTCCTCATAACTTTTTAATAAACCGCTGGCGGTAATTGACCCTTCCTGTGTATAAAAATGAACCGTATGACCGTCGCTTTCTATATAGTAGATTGTTGCAGTGTTCAGGCGGTGCATTCCGCCCTCTGCCAAAAGTGTCAGATTGAATGTTTTTCTTTTCTGCAGCTGCAACTCGGCTTTTCGAAGTTGCTGAGAAAAAGAAAAGTACGGTATTGGTTTCAATATGTAATCCAGTGCGCCTACCTCATATCCCTTAATGGCATACTGTGCCGTGTTGGTAATAAAGACAATCAGCACTTCTTCATCGAACTTGCGAATCCGTCTGGCTGTCTCCATTCCGTTGAGCTGCGCCATCTCGATATCCATCAGCAGAATATCATAAACAGGGCGGTAGTTTTCGGCGAGTTTTATTCCATCGGAAAATTGCTGAATCTGAAACTCTGTCTCATACTGCCGGGTATAACGCTGAAGATAATTTACCAACTGGCAGCGAGTGGCTTCATCGTCTTCAATGATTGCAACACGCATAGCTTTCCCCTTTTGCATCGTGCATTTTTTCTCCTAAAATCATATTTAGCAAAAAAAAGAGCAGGAGTCAACGACTCCTGCATAATGTGTTGCCTGCAATTCGTAAGTTGTCATGTTTCTGCCGGGGCAAGGGGCAGCAGCATATAGGTATTCACTACGTCGCCTTCCTGCCGGAAAGTCAGCTCTCCACCATATTTCTCTGCAAGCAGCTGCATGCTGCGGATGCCGAAACCGTGGTTTGCCTTATCCGACTTTCCGGTAACAGGCAGGCCGTTTTCCAACCGCAAGGGTTCCTTTGTGTAGTTTTGCAGATGTACCGAACAGAAACCTTCCGTTGACCGAACGGTAAGTGCAATCTGTTTCTGATCGGGGTTGCTGAGCTGTTCGGTTGCCTCGACTGCATTTTCCAGCGCATTGCCAAACAATGCATATAAATCTGCCGGTTCCATATGAAGCAGTCCACGACCATCTGCCATGCAGGTAAATCCGATCTGCTTGCTGCGGCACATCTGGCTCTTTTCGGTCAGCAGCACATCCAGCGCGGGATTTCCGGTTTTAATGATCGTATCATAGGCGTCCACGGCCTTTTGCATGTCTTTCAGCACGGACTCGTCAATACGCCCCTCGCTGCGGAAAACCCGGATCTGGTGCCGCAGATCATGGCATTTTATATTGACTTGTTCCATATTCTGCTTGGATATCTGGTATTGCTTGCCGCTTTGCTCCAACAACAGGTGGATTGCCTCATTTTCACGCTCCAGGCCCAGCGTCCGGTAAATGCTGTACTGATAAAACAGCACAACCGTATCAATCAGCAACAAGGCAAAATAATAGGCGCCGCCGGTGTTGCCGCAATAGCTGGCATAGCTGTTCAGCAACAGGCAGGCCAGCAGCATCAGGACCCAGCTTGGGAAAACCGTCCGGCTGTGGATGCGCTCCAGAACAGAGGCATCCACCTTGCGGATCAGCAGCCCGTACAGCAATAGGGCAACAGCAAGCAAAGTTCCTATGCTGGTAGCGATCCCCTGATAGGTAGAGAAGTTTTCCCCGGTAAGGATGCAGGTCAGGCTGCAGGAGGCCTGCTGGGTAAACCAGAAAAGGGTGCCCATATACAGACAGGTCCAAAGGTGCATCTGCACACAAAGATAAACACAGAACAGTGCAATCAGAAATTGCCCCAAAAAGCCTGCGGCTTGATACAGCAGATACAGGAGCAGCGGCTGCGGGCTGCCGCCAAACAGTGCTGCCCAGAAAGAGGATACCAGTATGCCGAAAGCGGTGGTTGCAATAACGCGGGGCAGATAATGGGACCGTTTGGGAAAATTCGAGGTATACAGCAGCCCCGTAAACAAAATCATCTGGAAAAACAAGCATCGGAACAGATACGCTATCATGGTTATCGCCCTCCTTTGCCGTAAAATCCGGTCATCTGCTGCAGAAAATCCTTGCGGCGATTGCGGCTGATCTGCAGCGGATGTCCGCCAACCATTACGGTATTGCCGTCCAAAAAATCCACATGGCGCAGATTGACAAGATAACAGTAATTGCAGCGAAAGAATCCTTCTTCTGCCAGCTGATTCTCTACCCGCTTCAAAGTGCCTGTGGCGGTCAGATTGCTGTATTGTGTGTGGTAAATCAGGCTGTGATTCTGCACCTCAATATACAGTACATCTGTGCTGCGTACATATTGCGGCCCGTGCTCGCCGGAAATGGTAAGCATGATACCGTGCAAGTGGTGTACGGCCTCCAGAGCTTTTTGTATCTTCAGCTTAAAGGAATAATAATTAATAGGCTTTAAGATATAGTCCAGGGCATCTACCTCATAACCGGCTATGGCATACTGCGCCAGATTGGTTACAAACAAAAGCACAATCGTCTTGTTCGTCTCCCGCAACACCCTGCTTGCCTCAATTCCATTGCGGCCGGGCATATCCACATCCATAAAGACAATATCAAAAGTGTGGGTATCTGTCTGCAGAAAGGTGTCTGCATCAGGAAAAAAGTGCAGCTGGAACACAATGTGGTTATCCTGCCGATATTGCTCCAGACAGCCTTGCAGCAAATCAGCTTCAGCCTTTACATCCTCCACAATGGCGATATGAATCACAGCATACACCCCTTTCATTTTTTACTTTTATGATACCATTTTTGTCCTGCAAAAGCAAATAATCGTTTGTGATTCTTGCGCGTTATTATGACGTTATTAAAGAGGATGATGAACTGATGCGTATCAAAAGCCGTGAGGCGGCATGGGAACCGCGGACTATGTGAAACAGTGTACCAAGAGCTATCCTCTTTCAACCCCGTGTGATTTGCTTCTTGTGTATCAAACACTGCTGCAGAATTTGAAATTATGCAGAATTACCTTCGTACATATCTGTTACTCGTTCTTTCCGCCATTAAAGTAGCCTAACTCGATGAAATAACGCATTTGAAGAATTCACAATACCGTTATACAGTAATAGCAAGGAGATGAGCGAAGTGCCTGTTTTATCGAGATTTCACGGAATCATTCTCCGTATTCCGAAGCTTTTGCCGCGCGTAGAAAACCTTCAGGCTGTCTTTGGTCTGTTCAAAGGTCTGCCCCCCTTCGTCCTTCACGTCCAGCAGGGTGACGGTCGCCTCTTGGCCGTAATACTCCGACCCGGAAGGCCAGCGGTTCGAATTCTCCCGGTCGCACCAAGAGCAGCACCTATGGGGTGCTGTTCTTTTTGTTTTGCATGGATTTTACGGGGCAGTAAAAGAAGGGATTCGAACAGCCCGTGCCCCGCGCTTTGCGTCCCGCGGGGCAGAAACGCCCCGGTGGGGCGTTTCTAGGGCGCGGCTTGGCGAATCCCTTCGGGCGCGCTTAAAAACGCATTGCAATGTATTTTTTCAATTCGTTTTTGCTTTGATTTTGTGTCAGAATAGCTTCAGTAGCATATCATCTGCCGCATCGGTGTACTGTCCTTTTGCCAGCCGTTCATTTCTCAGTTGATTTACAGTGGTACGCATAAGGTGAATTTCTTCTGCGGAGAAACTTGCCTTTTTATCAGCTTGGAGAGAATTGATTTTTAGTATCAACCTTCCCGACTCCTGTGTGCTATGCCCAAGCGCTCTTTGCTGGTAATAGTAAGGTGCGAGTGCTTTCAGCGTAATACTTTTGTTTGCTCTTGTTAATTTGATTTTCTTCATCATAGTCCAATCGCCTTTCCCAGCTTTTCCTGTGCCTTGCGCTTATTCTTGTCAAAGGCGTGGGCATAAATGTCCAGCGTAGTGCTTGCCTGTGCATGTCCTAACAAACTGGCAACCGTGCGCACGTCCACTCCCTGTGCAATCAGCAGGCTGGCATTGGTATGGCGTAAGCTATGCACACTCAAATCCAGCGGCAGGTTGTTAGCCTTCAAAATCAGCTTGAATCTGTATGTGAATGTGCTTGGGCACATAGGCTTTCCGTTCGGCTGGCGGAATAAGTAATCATCTTCGGATACCTTTTCGTTCGCGGTTTGCGCCCTATCCCACTCGCATTCTTTCCGCCACGCTTTCAATAGCCGGCACATTTCCTTGCTCAAATATACCATTCTATCCCCGCTACTAGTCTTGGGGTCCTTTGTAATTGATTCTTGGTGACTGAGTTTGACCACACCCCGCTGTACATGGATTGTACGTTTGCTCCAGTTGATGTCACTCCACTTTAATCCACAGGCTTCCCCGCGCCGCAAACCAGTTGCCAGTACCAGCTTGAAATAGGTTTCGTATTTCATGCTCTGACCCTCGAAAGCTGTAATCAACTTTTTAACCGTTTCCTCATCTGCTACGGGACGTTCTTTCTTCTGCCCTTTCGGCTTGTAGCATCTCCATGCAGGATTGTGAGTAAGGTATCCCTCGTCCACAGCCGCCGACAGGATACCGCACAGCGTGTTGTGTAAGCCTTCGACCGACTTCTCGGATAGATTTCCTCTACCGTCCAAACGCGGGCTGCGCCTCATTTCTTCGTAAAATTCTCGGATGACTTCCTTACGCAAATCGGTCAGTTTGTAGTTACCCAACGCCGGCAGAATGCGCCGAATGTCCTGCAAATCTCGTTGGTATGTAGAGTCCGCCAGTTTCTTCGGTCCTATGTCAGCCGCCCAATGTTCAATGTACTTTGCCAGCGTGATGCTACGGTTAATGGGTTCTGGCGTATGTTGTA
>ERZ1026866.1611-NODE-1611-length-11198-cov-121.324419_pt1 | contig 11198 bp, 8 predicted proteins | sample MGYA00380163_ERZ1026866 | MGnify/ENA primary metagenome ERZ1026866 (study PRJEB33269, sample SAMEA4719799) | human gut metagenome | biome: human-associated habitat; feature: organic feature; material: feces | place: Cameroon | collected 2013-10 ...
CTTTTATAATTATTTAACTTAGTTTGTCGTGTTTTGTTATTTCCATCCGTTTTTACGGCTTTTAGGATGCCCCAAGCATCATTCTGCCGGGGCATCCACAGTATAAACCAAACATTCTCTCTAAAAACCATCTGGTTCTCTATATATAATAAGGTATATGAGGGCATAAAAACAGCAATGGGATTTCGATACCCCTATCGAAACCCCATTGTTATTCTTGTATAAGTAAAAGATGATGAAAGCGTTTCACAACGCCGTTTTATTTTTTCTGATGCAAAGGTACAACAAAAACCGTATGCTAGGGGGTAATTTTTAGCATATATGGGGGTAAAATCTGTTTTTTTCAGCATATATTAAGCCAAAATTACCCCCCCTAAACGATTTTTACCACCTAACTCATCTTTTTTCAAGGTCAAAATCTAAAGAAAAAGAACTTAAAAATACGATTACTACCATACCAATGAAACTATTTCGGGGATAGGAATGAAACTATCCCCGGCTACCAATGAAACTATTCCCAGGAATATCTATGAAACGATCCAGGAATATCTATGAAACTATCCCCTCATTAGATGACGGTAAGCCAGATACCTTCCCCCTGATTCTCCGCCGCCTGAATGCGATTCATCAGACGATGGAGCCAGATGCGGGAGTTCACCACCATACCCTTTACCTTGTTCTCGCCCACCAGAATGCAGCCCTGGGTATCATCGGGATAGTTGCCGGCATGGATGCGGATGCCCTCGAAACCGGGAACACCCTGCACATACGGCAGCCACTCCTTGAATCGGGGCGACTTGGTGATGAGTACACGATACGAACCCTCGGGGATGGCGGTATGCCCCGGAATCTTTCTCGCCAACTTGCCACTCTCTCTGCTGAAGCGCGCATTCTCCTCCTCAGGCTTCAGCTCCACGCCCTTCAGATTGCGCCACGTAGGCTCCAGGGTATCACAGAAGTAGCTCTCCTTAGACAACTTCTCCAAATCGAAACGATGTTCGAAACTGCGCTTGTCACCGGCAGTCTTGCCGGAAAGCACCTTGCGCTTCACATCACCATCAGCCAACAGATAAAGTCGGCCGATGGTATAAGTATTCTTCTTAGCGATACGCTCTAAAACTATTTCCATAAAAAAATTAATGAATGAATAAACAAATAAATAATGTATGAATCATAAGTATCAGCGGTTACTGACTAAAATCCTGCCCATCACATCTGTATTTCAGCTTCGTAAAACTGTGATAACTGTTACTGTGATAGTTCTCGCTGCCACGTTTCACGTATTTTCTATAGACCCAGGTAGAAAGCAGATGCGCCGTACCCTCTTCCGAGAGTCCCAGGGCTGCACGAGCCTCCACCACCTGCTGCTCGGTAAACGTATCCGGCAACGACTGCAGGAGATTGGAAGGACCACGCTTGTTGGAATGCTCGCCCACATTGTTCGCCTTCTGGATGTCCTCCTCGAAGAAACGCATCTTGCACCACAGGTCGTAACGCTCACTCCAGCGGATGAAATCCTCTATTTCCGGCTCCCATCTGCAGCCGTTGGCAACATAGAGCACGCACGCCTTCAGATAGGCTATCACGTTGGCACGGAACGTGAAGTTCTCGTAGATTCTGTTCTGCGTAACCTGCGAAAAATCCGCATTCTCCTCACTCAGAATCTCAGCCAAGTGGTAAGCCTCGGGGCAATCTATCAAGCCGGTAGCCATACAGAGATTCTCGATATAAGGCTTCAGCTCCTTGCGGAACTGATCGTCGTAGGTGCCATACACTGGAATCTTATCGCCGATTTCTCTTTCGGGAATGGTACAGAAGTTGATTCGGCTCAGCGGACCGTCGGTCAGCACCTTGGAGAAATAACGCTGTCCCTTCTGGATGGTGGTAGAGGCATTCCAGTTGAAACGGACGGTTACTCGCTCGGTGACACTTTGGGTTCCCACTCGCGTTTGTCCATATTGATTACCTGAATCAAAGGCGAGACACATGATACGGAAATGCTGGTTGCCGATACCTTTCAGGGCATCAAACTGGTCAATCTCGTTGAGCGAAGTATAGAGGAAGTGGCCTTTGGCTTCTGCCGTACGCATCACGAAGGCAGGGTTGGTCATATCCGCATCTATCTCCTGTATAATGAGATTATCCGGTCTCTTGCGCTTATCCTTGTTGGCACCCTTGCGCATCATCTCCTCTTTCCATTCCTTCTCACGCTTCAGGTTTTCCTGGTCACGCTTACGGATATCCTCCATAATCATCGAAATCGGCATCTGCACACAACTTTTACCTGCGCCTGTGCCTGCAAGGAGGCAGGTCATCAGGGTGGCTTCGTGCTCCACATTGTCGATATATCTGAATCTGGTATTCCAGAGATGGGTAGCCAGCGGAGGGAAAATGGCGTGCGCCACAGCCGGCTGATAAATCTCCGGAGTCTTCGAGATCAGCAGTTCCACCAGCTTCGGCAGCTTCCCCGGCATAGGAGGTGGAGGCGGATAAGAGGCGTTGCTACTTTGAACACAGGCGTTACTTTGAACATTAAGCATTGAACCCGCCAGGCGTTCCGGGGATTTGCAATCCCCGGCAAGCGAGCTATAACCATTTTGTCCAGAAAGAAAGTCCCCCGCCAGGTGTCCCGGGGATTTGCAATCCCCGGCAAGCAAGCTATAACCATTTTGTCCAGAAAGAAAGTCCCCCGCCAGGTGTCCCGGGGATTTGCAATCCCCGGCAAGCAAGCTCTTAGCAGCCTGCTCCGCCAAGGCATTCACCCGAATCACATCCCTCGAAAATGGCTTCGAGCTATCCCCATATTTCGCATAGAAATCATGAATCAGCTGATGGCAGTCATTCTCCTGATAATAGCTCGGCATTCTCTTCGCCACCACCTTCATCAGTTCCTCCTCGCTCATCACACGAGAAGCGCCAGCGCTCATAATAGCGAGCAGAGAGGAATGCCTGGACCCGACGGTATCGATATTCATCCCCTTGAGTCCTGCGGAATCCTGGAAGAGGTCGAAGGCTATGAGATTCTTCTCACTGGCACTTTCTGCTTCTTGGGCTGCCAGTCCGCCAGCTTTCTGAGCATCTCCAGTATGGCTGATATAATCATCATCAGCACGATGGCTATTACCAGGTTGGGCAGGCTGAATAGCAGCGCCAGAAGAAACAGCAGAATGGCTGTCAGTGCCCTGAAATCGATTGTCTTGAACATCGTCATTACTTTGAACTTTAAGATTTGAACTTTGAACTTTATGATTACTATCATTAGGTATTTGCCCCTGAAAGTCCCCCGCCAGGCGTTCCGGGGATTTGCAATCCCCGGCAAGCAAGCTATAGCGAGCCGTCCCCTTCCCGTCAATCGTAAGCCCACGCTTGAGAAAAGCCTCTCTGCGGGCTTGAATCTCCTCATCCGGCAGCACCCCATACCACTCCTTCGAGCGATAAATCTCCGAGTCCTTATCCGTGATAAAGATGATTCTCTCGGGCGTGATGCAGCTTTTATCGTAGGGAATCCTAGCCGCCTCGCAATACGCCTTCTGCGTCTCCTCGATCGTCATACCCATCGGCATACGGATATCAATATGCAGCTTCTTTCTAGCCGAATATTCCAGATGCAGCAGTTTCCCTTTCCATATCGTGTTGCTGCAGTTCAGCTCACGAGCCTTCTCCAGGGCAGCATCCACATACTCCACATCATCCACATCAATAGTCGTCTGAAAGAGGAAGCTTTCAGGCACCGCATCCTCACTAGAGCGGTGATTATTCCTGAACTTAGAATAATGAATGGCACGGATAGGCAGCTGTCTTTTCAGCCCCTCGCGTGCCTTCTTCACCGCCTTTTCATCACCAGCATCTACGCCGGGAATTGCCTTCTCCCCACGTATCTGCGCAATCACACCCTTCAGCCACGGCTGTGCTATCAGGGTGTCATAGACATACAGGGGCTGGGAAGAATTCAATCTTCCCATATTGCCCTTGCGTGCCGGATTTAAAGCCATTACCTGTTGCTTTATCGCCATATTTCCATTTTTAATGATTATCCCAAATTCTTCACCTCATACAGTTCAGCAAGCTCCCAGAATCTGTGGGCCAGATCATGGATAAACTTCCTGCCCTTTTCGGTCCATACGAGATAGGTATGCGTAACCGCCTTGCCCATCTTCTCCTTTCTGCCATCGCAGTTAGGATCCAGGAAGGCATTGTATCGGGTGCGGCTCTTCGCCAGTCCCATGTGCGCATACTCCGCATAGAGCATGTACTGCCCACTCTGGTAGTACTGGATATGCAAGGCGCACAGCGAGCGGTTCAGCTCCTGCGCCGTAATCCCCAGCTCCTTCGCCACCTGGGTCGTAGTGAAGCAGGAAACGGAATCCAGAACATTATCCGAGTAGATCGCCTTCGGCATCAACCCATCCACCTGGTGCTCCAGATGGATGATGTTCTCACCCTTTCGGGCGATATTCACCACCTGCTCATCCACCACGCCATTCAGTCTTCGGATTTCCTCATCCTGCTCACCGATGAGCTTCGTCTTCTGCTCCAGCAGCACCTTGCTCTTTTCGAGCTGAGTTCTGCTTGCCGCCAACTGGATTCTGCTCTCCTCAAGCAGCTTCTTCTGCTGCTCCAGCAGTTCCTCCTTCTTCTTCAGGGTAGCTCGGAGAATCTCTTCGGCATTGCGAATCGTCTCCTCCTCGCTCTCCCCCTCCTTTACCGGGATATAACCGCCCGTCTTGCGAATCTGCGGCAGCACCACCGAGGTAACCCAATCCTTGAACTTCACCGCCGTAGCCAGTTTCGAACCGAGCACCAGGGCATAGAAGCCGCTCTCGTTAACGAAGATCATCGGAGTCAAACGCTGACTAATGGTTCCATCACTCTTCTTTCGGACATCAACCTTGATGCACTGTTTCAGTGCATTAAGTGGGTTAACATGCTGTCTTACAGCATTATCAGCTCTTCTGTATCCGAGCACATCACACAAATCCTTCGCACAGAACCAAGGCTCGCCCTTCTTATCTATAGTAGTGCGAACCGTTCCGAACTCCGGATTCTCAAAAACAGCCACCTGTGCAGCCTGCTTCTTGTTGGCTTCTTTCTTGTCAGCCACCTTCTTACCAGTCTGCACACTCTTCTTGGCAGAGCCGGCATTCTTGCCATCCTCTGCCTTCTGAATCTTTGAATTCATCATAAGCAAAAAAATTAAGTAAATATATAAAAGGTACCTGATGGATACCTTCGTTAAAAAAAAACACTAAAAGTTTCCACAATAAAAAAATGTATCAACCTTGTCAAAGACCGATGGGCTGATACGCTGCGCCACTTACAACATGGCAGGAAACCTATCCCAGCAACCTGGCGATAGAAAACGCAAAAGCCCCAGACCTCAGAACCGGTATCGTTCTGAAATCTGGGGCAAAAGTAGATAAAATGCTCCGTTACGCCTTTTCCGCCGAATGCGCCAAATAGAATTCGGCGGAAACAAGAAAGGGGCAAAACCATCGTCTTGTCCCTCTATATCAACACTTTATAGAGATATAATTATTTTCTTTACGTCAAACGGCATCCACTATTCGGCGGAAAGTTTCAATCTTCTAGCGACTTCATATAGTCCTCAACACTTACCTCCACATCAACATCAATATGACCTGCGATAATCTTTTTTCTGATATAATCGCCATACGATTTCTGTGTAACCTTCATTTCGAGATGGCAATCTTCTCGCAAGAACCGTGAGATAGATGCCCCATTAGGAGTTCCCGAGTACAAGTAGCCCCGACCGCTCCAATACTGGAAGAAAGCTGCCACGCTCTTATTAAGCAATCCGTCGGTGGTAGAAATCTGCTCATTGGAGATATGATGCAACTTGAGATAGTTTACGAAAGCATGCGCCATTTTCTCTGTCAGGTTCACATCCTTCTCGCCATTCTTATCGGGAAAGAGCACCTCAGCCACTCTTCCGGCAGCCGGGGAAGCACTTTTTTTCGCATCATCCACCGGTTTGCATCCTTCAGAATCAGAATCATCATCAAAGAATTTTGCCATGATTTGCTTGAGGGCTTCAGCCGTTACGTTTCCCCCGATAGTTAACTCCTTATGATGGTCGTTGTGGACGGCACCATCCTCATAATATGCATTCATTGTCTATTTGTTTTAGAATCCAACATCATTTTATTTGAAGCATTACTTTCTGGAGCCAGATAGACCTGACTACTATGATCTTCATGCATCGCACCTTCACCATAATAAGTCCCACAATTAACAACCGGAGTTTGCGGCATGAATTTCTGCATAATCTTCTCAGACAGCTCAGGCTGAATCTTAGCCCATGCCGGGTCTTTTGCCAGGAGGAGAGACAGATTACCAAAGATGGCTGATGCCGTGGAAGGGTCCAGACGTAGCAACTGCGTCTCTATCAAATCAACGGGCACGCGCGACTCTACAGCCTCGGCAAATTTCTTCGTAACCTTCTCCATTTCAGAAGACAACTTCCCCACAGAATCCTGCAACTCCCTTCGCTGCTCATCCAGCTCATCATAACTCATGTATCTAGTCTTCATCATCTCCTCAAAATCAGATCCAAAGATGATGTTGCACAATTCGTCCAAATCTTCTCTCTGTGAAGTAGTCTTCAAGATATCCTCCAGTTTTGCCATGTGTCTTGCCAGTTTCTCCTTACTCTTGGGAGTAACAAACAATTCATCCTTTCGCATGAGAACCGCTTTACGGAATATGTGCACATAAGGATGAAAAGACTGGGCAACAGCCACATTGTTGATAATCTGCACGAAGCCCTTGAAATGAGACCCAACGATTCTTCTTACCATAAAAGAATACACATTTGTCAAGTAATCCCAGTTTTGCTCCAGCTGTTCCTCCAGAAAATCTTTATGTTTTTCTGACAAATCCGTGTACTCTATCATCAGGTAAGCCGACAAAACGCACAGCATTTCTCCACGCACGCTATCACCGCTAACCTCCAGTTTCTCTAGCTCCTTATCAATTGCATTCTCTGGCCATTGCTTGATATATGGACGGTAAGACTGGTCCATAATGCATCGCAATAAATGGAAGAAATTATATAGTCCGCCCACTCTGTAGTATGCAGAATTCAGAAGATCCATTATATTATGCTCGCCTACGAGTTTACCAAGCTCATCATAGGCATACATCCATAAGGATACAGGATAAAGCACATCAGAACAATCGATGCTCTCGGAATAGTCACCCGACAGAAGACGCCAATAGATAGGTTTCATCCTGTGATGAAACTTTATCATCCACACCTGGTCATGGAAAGAACGATTGTATTGTTCTGCCTTTTTGCGAATGTTCCAGCCTTCAGGAGCTTCTCCACCATCAAATATTTTCATTAAAGGTCTGACGAAGTATTCGTCGATTTCTTCTTCAATTGTTTTCATACATTATTATTTTCTTAGGGGCGAAAAAGCCCCACCCGGTTTTGAGCGCTCAGTCTCATCACCAGGTGGGGCTTTCCGTTCTTGTTGTTTTTTATTATAGTACAAAAGTAATATTTTTATTTTGAACCTCCAAAAAAATCACTACTTTTTTAATATTACCACATATTTTCTATTATTTGGCTCCTACAAAATCACTCAAAGGCATTATTTTTGCACAAAAAGTATTCAGTGATATGATGCTGCTATTGATGCACAAAGACCAGATGGCATGATTGCTATGTTTTTAGGAATTTTAGATGAGGTTCATCATTAGGGTCTTGCGGTACAAGTTTTCCATGTATCGCAAGGTCGAGTATCTTTTGGCGTAACGCTTTTGTATTCATTCTGAGTTTTGTTTAATCTTCCTCTAATTTCTTTATTTCTTCATTCTCCTCAAACTCCTCAATCCATTCCTTCACCTTGGCTTGCAGCAAGGCTTTGTCGGGCAGATAGAGCTGGTAAGCCGCTGCATAGACATATGCCTGTCATAATAGTTCACGTACATCTGCATTTGCCCCAAATCTTGATGTGTCAATTTGCCCATCTTTAGGTCAATGAGTACATAACATTGCAGCAGGCGGTTGTAGAACACCAAATCAACAAAGAAATGTTGCTCGTCAAAAGTAAACCTCTTTTGCCTTTGCTACAAAAAACAATCCTTTCTGCACATCACCCTTTATCTTGTCAAGGATGAACTTATGGTGTGTCCATGGTATTGAAAAAAGCATCTCCGCAATGTCTTGCTCCTTTTCTCCAACTTGAGGTAAGAATTGAACAGAATGTGGTGTTTCAAATTTCCCCCAACTTGGGGGAAATTTATAACTATCTGAGAATAAGCAGTATAGAACTTTTTGATTTCTTTTGAATTGGCTAAACAGTGTTTAGCTTTTCAGAATACACGCAATAGAATCACTGTATCTATGGTCGTGCGAACATGCTTGTGTGCCTCGTCAATCAATTTAGAAATGTGCTCAAAGAGAGCATCCTAAAAATGAAGTTACCGCCCCAGTTCGTGCAATTTTTAAGGAACTGCCTTTTCGCTTACGGAGAAAAAGTGGCAATATTGCCAAAAAATCTTCGTAAGATATCATCCAGATAGCACTCGATGATATCGAAAATTCAGAACTTAGGGAGCCACTTACTCTCTACAGACACATCAAAGCCAAGATGATAGACGACGACCTGTACTATATCCTTCTTGACGAAGTGCAACTGGTACCCAGATTTGAGGCACTGCCAAAAATCTCAGAAAATACGCAAATCTTTTTAGTGGAAATCTTAGAAAATACGCAAATCTTTTTAGCGGAAATCTTAGAAAATACGCAAATCTTCTATAATATTGTAGTCGTTTTACCAACCTTCTATAGAAAATGGTCTCCTTGCTAAGGATTAACGAGAGAACGTTATATTCTGCCGCAAATCGCTAAAAAAGCATGATTGCGGCAGAATATAGTATATTATATTTTGCCGCAAACTATATTTTTTGTACTTTTGCGGCAGAATATAATAAGTTTTGAGACTATGATAGTAGGAAGAAAAGAGGAAATTGCAGAATTAAACAAGTTGTATTGTCTTATATGCGAATACTGATTATTTGTCGGAATTTAGCATTTTAGCGCGAATTATTTGTCGGATTTCGACATTTTTATTATTTTTACAGCTGATAATCAAATAATTAAGAAGATACAAGAATATATCAGTAGAAATATCGACAAAGAACTCCTCGCTTATTTGGGCAACAAGTTGATGCCCATCATCTTCTCCTAATTTGGCAACAGCTTGTTGCCAGTTTCCTTTTTGTAAGAGGGTGTATCATAAGTCTATGGCGCACCCTCCTGTGTATATATTAAAGTATTACGATGTCTTTATCTTGGGCTTTTTCAAGAGCTGCATAACTTCTGAGAACTCTTGCAACTTTATTCCTTAAGTTTATTGTATTGTCGGCAAACACAAATTCTTCCTTATCAATACTATGATTTGATACCAATACAGAATATGAATTGCCGTCCTTGAAGAATAAAGACAATTTATTGTTTGGGCTATACATATCCTCTATAGTAAGCTTTGGCGCATCTTCTTTGCTCTTGCCTGAGTAAGAGGAAATGTGCCTGCCCATTTTGTTGAGAGCATAGCCTATACCCAAAATAGCATAAACTACAAAGAGTGAGAAAATCGATATACCTAACATAATTCTAAAGTTTATTATAATCTTTGTTGCAAATATAATAATAAACTTTGAAATATGCAAGTTTTTTTATGTTAAATCTTTGCTTTAACCCTGTTATTTAACTACTTCTATGTATCTCGAGTAGTTAATTCTGGAATGAGGGTTGAAGTTGACGATTTGAACCTTATATCCTTTTGTCCCCCAGCGCCACCATAGAAACTTGTGCTTGTAGGTTCTGCTTACGATGGTGGCGACTTCATTGCTGCCATATCTTTCTTGATTGATATTTTAATTTGCGTTTTGGGGGGCTAGCGGAATTGCGTTCTTGAAAAACTAAAAAAGGGTACGTTATGGACTTACGACACCCCCTCTTTCCACATAAAAAGCCCCCGATGCATCTCGCACCAGGGGCTTAAGAGTTTATTTAATTTTTATGAAGTACAACCAACTTTTGGTTGCACATCATTCAAACATACTGTAGAACTGGTTTATCTATCAAGAGACCAGCGTCTAAATCTCCTTTTATCTTGGCAATGCCTTGCCTTATTTTTTCCAAGCTCTTGGCCTGTGGCACCTTGATGCCAGCGGCATATTGTCTGAGCAATGATGCATTCATACCGATATATTTTGCAAAAGCGGAGATACTGAGTGGATAGTAATCAAAAAACGAACCTACATCCAGGACAAAACGGAAATCCAAGTTTGGGTATTCTTTGCCGTCCTCCTCGAAAGACTCTCTCATCTCTTTATCAGCAATCAGGAAATCCTCCATCGCAGCCTTGGCAGTCTTGCCATCTCCTATTAGACAAAAATTTAAGTCATCGGAGTCGTTAGCCATAAAGCAGCTAAAGCCACCCTTGCCCGACTCAACCACAACAGTTACCTTTCTAACCATATTACATATATATTAAATTCATAATCATCACTTTGTCCTCATGGACGTTGCAAAGGTAACAATAAAGTTATAAACCGTCAAACATTTCGGTAACTTTTTTGTTACGTTAGCTAAACTTTAACATTTGGGGAAGGAATTGGCAGCTTTTTAAAATTGTGTTCCCTATTTTCCAAGAGACTTGAACATTTTGGTGATGCACTTTTTCTTCTGCTCCATGTTTGGGTGAACATAGAGATTAAGGGTTGTTGTGATGTTGGCATGACCGAGCAATACGCTTACTGTCTTGTAGTCACAGTTGCTTTCAATGCAGCGTGTGGCAAAGCTGTGGCGCAGTCCGTGGTATTTCAGCCGAGGAATGTCGAGACGCTTCATAAGTCTATGATAGTAGTTGCGGTAGGTGCGTGGCTCTGTAGGCTTTTCTTCATTGGTCAGCACATAGAAGTCTGTGTTTACCACCTTTTTCAGTGGTTTCACCATTGCCAGCAGTTCCTTGTTCATCGGTATCTCACGGCATGAGTTCTTGGTCTTGGGTGTGTTGATGACCAACTCCGTGTGCTTGCGTTCGCCCTCCACAATGTAGATGCGCTCAATGGTGCGGTTCACGGTAATTGTGCCGTTGTCGGTGTTGATGTCCGACCATTTCAAACCGCAAATCTCTCCGATACGCAAGCCAGTGGTCAGACTG
>ERZ1026866.1612-NODE-1612-length-11192-cov-29.174194_pt1 | contig 11192 bp, 7 predicted proteins | sample MGYA00380163_ERZ1026866 | MGnify/ENA primary metagenome ERZ1026866 (study PRJEB33269, sample SAMEA4719799) | human gut metagenome | biome: human-associated habitat; feature: organic feature; material: feces | place: Cameroon | collected 2013-10 ...
TGTTGAAACAACAAAAGATTTTCTTTGATTTCTTGCGATTCTGCATTGGTTCTGCTAAGGAAATACCTGATTCATTGAAGGAAGCGGATTGGAAGGAGCTATATGCTATTGCCAAGAAACAAGCCTTGATTGGCGTGTTGTTTCATGGCATCAAGCAGTTGCCTAAGGAGCTGTCTCCTGATGCAGGATTGCTGATGCAATGGATGGGAATGGCTCAGAACATACGGCAGCAGAACATACGGTTGTTTCTGGATTCCGCAAAAGTGTGTAAAAAGTTTAAGCAGGTAGGATTTCGCAACTGCATCTTGAAGGGGCAAGGGAATGCTTTGCTTTACCCCGACCCTTATATGCGAACGCCTGGGGATATAGACATCTATCTCGATGGTGGCAGGGAACGAGTGATGCAATATATTAATAATATATGTCCAAATCAAGTGATGCGCTATCACCATGTGGACTTCCCTGTGATGAAGACTGCGATTGAGGTACATTTCACACCTTCGTATATGTTCTTCCCTTTGCATAACCACAGAATGCAGAAATGGTTTAAGGAGGTTATGGATTTGCAATGCTCGAATGTCGTTACGTTACCAGATGGATATGGGGAAATTACAATGCCAACGACGAGCTTTAATGTCATATATATCCTCTCCCATCTCTATCGCCATGTGTTCACTGAAGGTATTGGTTTACGTCAATTAATAGACTACTACTTTGTTTTACGGAACACGGATTGCAATATAGCCAATAAGGCTGTATTGCAACGTGAGCTAAAACATCTCGGATTGTGGAAGTTTGCACAGGCGGTGATGTATGTGCTGCATGAGACTTTGGGACTACCAGAGGAGAAAATGATTGTTCCTATAGATGAATATGAAGGTCGTTTTTTGTTGGCAGAGATTATGCAAGGAGGCAATTTTGGTCAATATGACACTCGACTTGGAAGTAAGGAGAATGAAGGCAAGCTTCATCGCTATCTCAGAATGAGTTTGCGCAACTTACGCTTCGTGAAGCATTATCCTACCGAGGCTTTGAGCGAACCTTTGTTCAGAACTTGGTTTGCCTTATGGAAGAAGATACATGGAATAAAATAAAAGATATACGGGCGAACGGATCCCTCTCTCCTTTTTATTTAAGCTACTTTTCGGAGATGGAGCCTAGTAGCCCGTTTTGAAAAATCTCTTTAAAAAGTAGCGACAAATGTACTTTGTCGCTACTTCATACAACATTTATTCAAATACAAAATCTATTATGGAATGGAATATCTCACTAAGAAGTTCTTTGTTGTTCAAACACCAAAGAAAAATCTTAAGAGCCAACTTACCATAATAATGGAACCAAGTAAACTTGTTACTCTTCTTTTTGCTGTACCGAGTTGCACCTTCTGCAATGACAGTCAGGCGTCTTCTTTTTATTCTCTTCATGAATGTAAATATTTGATGATTTTTTGTTCAAATCATTTAAGAATAGTTAGAATATCATAAAGAGGTTTGTTGTCAACTCTATCCTGGCATTGAGGGATGCTGGGACAAAGACCAAATTGGTCTCTTCCCTACTCATCATGACGATAGTGGGTGGAGCGGTTGCTCCTGTAATCATGGGGTATATTGCGGATTTTTCGAAAACCTCCCCGTCCTTCCTTACCGTTAAGGAAGGAGTTTTTTCGAAAATCACCCCGTCCCTCTTTACCCTTAAAGAGGGCTCCACCTCTCACCCCTACCCTCTCTCCTCAGGAGCGAGGGAGGAAACCGCCCTACTCGGTGCTCGGAACCGCTACGCTCTAAGGTTGGCGGACCATCAAAGGTCTTCGCCATATTATGCGGGATGGGACCGCCTGACTATAGCTTGCTTCTGGTCTTTGTCAGGTTGTGCGGGATGGGACCGCCTAGGGAAGGGAAGTTTTTAGTTTATAATTTACAATTAATAGTTTATAGTTAATAGTTTATAGGTTGCTGTTTACTGATGATTTGGGGGTAATTGGCTGATGAGTTGCAGATTTCTTGCGAATTTCTTGGTAGTTTCGAAGAAAAAACGTAATTTTGCGGTAACAAACATAAAAGGGTAAAATATGGAAGCAAATATATATGATATAAAAATGGTGGCACGCTATATCGCTTTGTCTTTGTTGACGAAACAGATGACGGTTAGCCCTTTGAAACTCCAAAAGTTGCTTTATTATGCGCAAGCTTGGAGTATGGTGTTCTTTGGTCGCCAGAGACAACTGTTTGCAGATGTTCCGCAAGCATGGGTAAATGGTCCGGTTTACCCTACTATATATAATATGTGGAAGAATAGAAACATGTGTGACCATCTTACACCAGCAGATTTTGAAACAACAGAGGATGTTATGGATGAAGCTCTCGGCGAGGTTACTAAGCAATTAGGGCTTGGCGATGATGAAATCCAATTGTTGGAACAGATAGTACTGAAATATGGAAGCAAATCACAGAATTACCTCATATTCTTGACTCACTCTGAATTGCCTTGGTGTGAGAAACGCGAGGGGCTAAAACCTTATGAACGCTCTGCCTGTCCGTTATCTCTTGATACCATGTATAGGTATTATGCGGAGCGACATACTAAAAATGTAGAACGTAGAAAGCAGAAGGTTGGAGCATGAGCATAGAGATTTTTGATGATGACATCGAACAGTTGCGAGATGATTTATCTGTAGAACCTTGGAATGTCATCAGTAATGATGACGTCAGGAATTCTTGTCAGTTACCGATTCGCATCAGCTATGAATTTGTTGATATGGGAGATACAGAATATGGTTTTAATCAAAATTTCTCAGAAAAAGATACCTTTGAGTACTTTGACTGCATGAAATATATTTCTGGTCGAACCATTGATGAACTTTTGATGGATGATGACTTTCGCTTACGTAGGCATTCTGCTTTACATAAGCCTTTGAAGTCGGCTTTGGATAAATTGGAACTTGGTATAACTGAAGGACAGCCAATCATCTTTCATTTTGGACTATATACGGATAAGAAGCAAATGGCTTCAAGAGAAAGTGGTGTTCGTTCGCCCAGAATATATTTTATGCAAGGGTTGTATGGTGTAATTTATCCTCTCTTCTTCGACCCTTATCATGAAATTACAAAATAGATTAAAATCCTGCACGGATAGAAAGCGGTATACACTTTAATTGCCTAATATATGGAAAACACAAAAGGATTAGATTTTTAATTTTAATTATATACTTTAAGATTGGCAGGGCTTTTGATGAAGCTCTGCCCGTCTGAAGCTGACTTTCGCCCTGTATCTGGGAGAGTGCTTCATGTTTCCGACAATCATTTCTTTGGCATTGAGGGATGCTGGTACAAAGACCCAATCTGGCTCCTCCCTACTCATCATGACGATAATGGGTGGTGCGGTTGCTCCTGTAATCATGGGGTATATTGCGGATACTACGGGCAGTATGGCGATTGCGTTTCTCATACCGTTGGTATGTTATGGGGTGATTGGAGGGTATGCGCTTTCGAAACCCTCCGCCTCCCTTTAGCCAAAAGGAGTTTTTTCGAAAACCTACCCGTCCTTCCTTACCCTTAAGGAAGGCTCCACCTCTCTTCTCGGTCTTCTCCCCTCAGGGAAGAAGAGGAAAACCGCCCTCTGGTGCTCGGAACCGCTTCGCTCTAAGGTTGGCGGACCATCAAAGGTCTTCGCCAAGTTGTGCGGGATGGGACCGCCTGGAGAAAGCTTAACTTTTTATACTATTCTATTTACAAAATTCTACCAAAGTATATTAAAACAGGCAAGGATGGAATATGGAAGAGAAAAGAAAATACAAGAGAATAATATGAAGGCGAATATTATTTTTACACTACTTACGGCATTCGGGTTAATAGATCACAACGGAAAAAGCATGCAATTCTGAACTGGTGAAAGAAGTAATTAAATAGTGAAATGGATTTTCAAAAACAATTTGATACAGTAACTGGGGCATTGAACATTTTCGACATGTCATATTTGGTATCAGGTGCAACCATGTTGGGAGTGTTGGTATATGCGTTTCCAAATATGAAAGGTTTCGTGTTTCACAAAGACCAAGTAACGGTATCTATAATAGTCTGTATTGTTATAGCATACGTGTTAGGGATGATAAGTTGGATAGCTGGTAAGCAGTTCCGATATTGGATGATGGAGCATTTTTGGGAAAAGAAGACGAATGATAAGGATTTTGAATTTAAATTCAAAGAAACAGCCCAGTGCTTTAACTTCCAAGGTGAAACTATCAAGAAACTGGTGGAAGATGATAAAAATATTGCCTATTCCTATATGTGGATGAGGTTGGACAAATCGCAGGATGAAGACTGTCGAAGTAGATTTGTATTTGCTTCTCGTTCATGGGTGCTGAGAGCTATATATGAAGGATTGATTCCACCCGTCTTTATTCTAGCAGCAACGATATTGGTCAAGTATTTCTCTGTATGGAAAGGTTGGTGTGAGGCATTTAGTCAATGGCAGAGTGAATGGACTGGCAAAATAATTCTTCCTTGGGGAGAAAATATCATTGTTAGTATCCTCGGAGTCGGCGTAATGACATTTACTTCATATATTATCGTGAAACTTTTGGCAAAAGAAGCTAGAAGATGTGCCAATACACAGATAAGGGAAGTGATAGTGGCGTATTACCATTTTGTGGAGAATAAAGAAAATGTACTTTTAAATACAGAAAATGATACAAATAGTGAACAGGAAACTAATAAAAATATGCTTCTTGTCCTTATGGATAAGTTTCGGAGTGCAGTAAAGAAATTGTTTGAATAATAAAAAAAATTACAATGAGAATACTTCATTTTTCGGATTTTCATCTTAGACCTGATGGTCTGGGCAAAAGGTCTATGGATATATTTCATCGAATGATGGAAAAACTCCAAGAGATAAACCAAGAAGAAAATATAGATTTAGTCATATTTTCTGGTGATATGATAGACAAGGGAGGCAAGAATTTCACGGTACCCCTATATAGATGTTTCCAAGATTTTGAGAAGAACATCATTAAACCTCTTGTTGAGTTATTGCATATTGGCTATCATCAATTTTTATTTGTTCCAGGAAACCATGAAGTTGATAGAATTCGCAAGGATAAGAATATGGAACCTAAAACAAATAATGACGATGATATAGAATACTTTCTTAGTACCAATTCTACTGTACCGCAATTGCTGGATTTTTTATGTTTTCAGCGAGAGTATTATGAGGCGCATAAGATTGAAGGTATGTTAGTTGATAATAAGGGGTTGCAAATGACTTTGATTTTACCTTTGAATAATGGAATCAAAGTAGGTGTCTCTCTCCTAAATTCGGCTTGGATGTGTGAAGGAGATGAAGATAAAGGAAATATAAAAATTGGCACATCTCAAATAAACCAATCTTGGCCATTGATAAGAGATTGTCAAGTAAAAATTGCAGTAGCTCACCATCATTATGATTTTTTGGAGGAAAGTGAAAGTCTCAAAATCAGTGGTATTTTACATGCGCATTATGATATTCTGGCAGTAGGGCATACTCATGGAATGAGGGCAAAATATGAAAATGACGAAAAGGGATGTATTTTTATATCGGTAGCAGCTGGTAACTTGTATGATAATCTTCATAAAGAAGATCCTATGTATAAAAACGGGTTTACCATTTTGGACTTTAATGAAGTTGCAAGATATATGGATGTAACTCCTTATCATCAAGATTCTGATGAGAGTTTTATCCTATGCAAAGATTATGGTACTGATGGAACTAAGAGATTAGAAGATACTACTAAGAAATTGTTTATGCCATTGGATTATTGGTTGCGAACTTATTACAGAAGCAATGCCATATTGGATAATGAGCAGATGAAACAAAAGCGCGACCAGCTAAAAGACCCGAATAATCACATTGTTCTCCTTGCGGCATTGTCTGGTTTAGGAAAAACCAGAATGATATATGAAACTTTCAATGATGGTCAACCACATCCGAATTATTACTATACGGAATTATCGGATGAAAGTAGAAATAGAGTGAATGACGAATTCTTGTCACTCATCTCTAATATTGATGGTAATGAGGCTGTTATTATTATTGATAATTGTAGTTTGAACTTGTATGATGACATTCGTAGAAAAGTACCGACAAATATTAAGGTGATTTTTGTTACTAATGAATATTATGAGGTTGTGAGTACGACTAATGTTACCATTATCAAGTTAGATTCCTTGACATTAAAAAAAGAAGTGGCTGCTTTTATAGATCAAAATATCGTTGGACAAGAGAAAGAATCTCTTCGTGAAGAGGTTAAGAAGATTGCTGATGGATTTCCTTCTATGGCATATGAGTTGGTAGATACTTATAGAAAAGGAAAGCACGTAAAATTGGAACAGGCTGAGGAATTGGTAACAAAGTTATTGAGACTTCCTGAGGATAACGAGAAATCTCAACGAACAGTTTTGGAAGCGTTAAGTTTGTTTCAACCATTTCCTTTGGCACAATTTAATCGTTCTGCCTATGAATTCATTATAAGAAATGAGATTATTATGCCTTTGGAAAGCACTTCTTTTCCGTTAAGAAAAAGAGAAGTAAATAAAGTTAAAGCTCATTTTTCACCGATATTAATTGAAGATACGGGAAGTTTACTTAATGTGCGACCTTTCCCTCTTGCTGTATATTTGGCAAAAGAATGGTTTGTAGGATTAGACGAAGATGATGTAGAACAGCTGCTCGAAGATTTTAACACCTTAAAAAATGAAAGCCCTAGTGCGCATCGCTTATTAGTAGATAGCATGGCAAAGCGTATAGAATATATGAGGGATTTGCCACTTGCGAATGATTTTATTGCAAGATTGACAGATTCTATGTATGGCCCTTTTGCCAATGAGAAAGTTGCCTGTTCTGAAATGGGTTCACGCCTCTTTCTCGCAATGTCATCAGTGAACCCAAAAGCAGTGTCAGATTGCCTATATACATTGTTCAATAATAAGAATACAGAATGGTTGAAAGGAAACATTAAGGGAGATGTCAGGAGAAACTATGTTTGGGCATTGGAAAAATTATGCTTTGACAAAGATAGTTTTCTAAAATCTTCCATGGTGCTAGCTCAACTAATGCTTGCTGAGAATGAAAATTATGGGAATAATGCATCGGGGCAATTTTTACAGTTATTTCATGTTATGTTGCCTGGTACAGAGGCAAGTTTAACACAGCGCATTGATTTGTTGAAAACTCTATATGGAAGAGGAGGTGAATATTTGGCAATTGTATTACAAGCATTGAATAGTGCTTTTGCTTCACATAGTTTCAGCAGAACTGGTAGTGCTGCGCATTTTGGCGTAGAAGAAAAACAGGATTATGTCCCAACACGTCAAGAGGTTTGGAATTATTGGTATGCATGTAGAGACTTGGTTGAGCAAGTGTTGGCAGAAAATGAAAAAAGCCAAGATCCAATATATAAATTGGTATTAGAACATTCTTGGTCATGGATATCAGATGGCTATTTTGATACTCTTTTTGTTCCGTTAATTGAGTCATTGAGGACCAAACGTGAAGATTTTACGGAATTATACAATAGATTATTGAAAGATAGGTATAACCATTTATTAAGAAGATATGCTAAGGAAAAGCAGGTGGAAATTCGTGCATATTTTCAAAAAATCAGACCATGTTATTTCTCATCATTGTTAAAGGAAACTCAGAATGCACTTTACAATGAAGATAAAGGAACTGCGGCTATTAGTCATTTTGATAAAGCTAAAGAAATGTTGCTACCTGTAGCAAAGAAATTTGTTGCCGATAGGGTGTTTGTAGATATAGAAGAGTTAAAGAGGCTTTCTGACGTGAATTTGTTCATTGAACATGCCTTTTTCTTGAATGTTGCAGAAATAATAAATGATAGCGACTTAAAAGAATTTTGGGATACCTGTGCTATATTCATTGGCGACTATTCTGATGATGGTAATATGCCGTCCTTTATAAGTAGTATGTGTTATGTAACAAGGCATAGAAAGGAAACTTTTCAATTTCTAAACGCACTTTTCGCTAAAGGTTATGTAAAATGGTATATTGGACTGTCTGCAAAATGTGAGGACGCACAATTGAGCATCATTAAAGAGCTGGTCTCTCAAGTTGATAAAGGAAATATAGATAAAGAATATCTTATTGATGTCTATTTGAATAATGTTGCTATTAATACCCACACAGAATTATTTAGAATACTCAATTTCATATATGAATCGTTTTCAGATGTCTCTGTACGATTACTTGATGCTTTAATCAGATTTACATTTATGTGTGATGAGGAGGACTTGAAAGAACATGTTGGGTTTATTAAACAATTAATTCTGGATTATCCAATAAACGATGATAACCCTCACTTGAATTATGAGTTTACCAGATATGTTATATCTGTGTTTGAAAAGATTCATGATGTTGATTTGGCAAGGAAAATGAATGTAAAGCTAATCGAAGGCTTTAACCATGACTATTTGCATTCTAATTTTGAAGGATTATATAGCATCTTATTAGAAAAATATACAGATGAAATCTGGGATGATTTTGAATCTGCGTTTGTAAGTGAAGAATATTTGGCATTCTTTCTTCAGGTGAAAAATGAGTTGGGATCAGGAATTGGTTTTGGTGCTGGTGCATTGTTTAAAATTGGAAATGAAAGAATTAAGCACATGTGTATCAAATATCCTAATGACGCTCCTGTAAGAATTGCAGAAATGCTACCGATATATGATAGAGATATTTGGGAATGTGATTCTTTCAGTGATATAATGATATGGATTTTAGATAATTACGGAACACAAAAGATGGTTTTAAATGGCATCCATGCAAATATTCATTCTTTTGGCTGGACAGGCTCTGTTATAGGGTTGTTTAAGCATCATAAAATGTGTATGGAAAAATTGCTGAACCATAAAAGTTTAGAAGTAAGGAATTGGGCCTCCATGTGTATAAAGGAGTTTGATTCTGAAATACAAAGAGAGACACAGCAAGAAGACTATATAAGATTACATTACAATTAATTTTTTTCAAATGAAGTTATATCATTATACGACAATAGATACTTTAGCGTTGATTCTAAAAAACAGAACAATACGCTTTAATCGGTTAGACAAGGTTGATGATTTGGAAGAAAAAGTCGTTTCTTGTGGTGTCAACTTAGGTCAATATATGTTTGCTTCATGTTGGACAAAGGACGCAGAGGAAAGCATTCCATTGTGGAAAATGTATGCAGGAGTTGCTAATGGAGTTAGAATAGCCTTGGATGAGGATATGTTTCAAGTATATCATATCCATGACTTAAACTTGCATAATGGCATACATACAGAAGGCGGTATTATATCACTTATTCCTCAAAAGGATATTGAAGCAAGTAACTATATGGTAATGCCTATATATAAAGACCATATAAATGATTTCTTTTATCGTGATATAGAATATGTTGATGATGTGCAAGAGAAAACATCCGATTTATTTAAAGATACAGGAAATGGGGTGAATATTGATTTTGGTAAAGTTGGCAGATATAAAAATATGCGCTGGGCTTTTCAAAAGGAAAGCCGTTTTGTATTGAATGTATTACCTTTAAATCCTTTACATATTCCTACAGAAATGATGAATTATGTAGGAAATATCACTTCTAACTGTTATAAAGGGAACAAAAAACTTCCATTCGATTATTATGACATGAAACTCCAAGATGCTGTTGTAGACAATATTGAAATCACGTTGAGTCCATCAATGAGTGAAAGCAAGCGGATTATAGTAGAAGCTTTGTGTAAACAGTTTACAAAGAATGGCATTGTAAAAGAAAGCAACTTGTCAGGATTGGTAAATCTGAAGTAGATAGATTATTATGGAACTCAACAATACCCAACACAAATCATTTCTCTGGCACCTCGACTTCGAGCCATTCACATGGCATACCTTCTACGGAGAGCAATGTCCACCATTCGTTACCGAAGAGAATAAGGAGGCATGGAAACGCTATCTGAAAAAAGTAATCAAGAAGCATCTGAAGGCAGAGGTGATGAATACACCTGAGTTCAGAGATATTGAACTCCAGATAAGGGAAGAAAAACTGTTGCGCATCAAATGGGACGAGCAGAGGAAACGGTCCATGGAGAAGCAACGGTATCGCGCCAAGATGGAGCGACCGAGAATCAACTATATTCCGAAAGGACTGAGCGTTGACTATGAAGAGGAATACTCCAAATATCTGATGCAGGAAGTAAGTTTTGAGCCAAGAGATAATGATGACTTCATGGCTCTGCTGCGTCTGCTGGAACGTTGGCATAAGAAATCCATTCCACAGATATTGGAGAAGAACAGACCCGATGCAGCGTATGCCATCGCCATGACGCTGTGCAAGCATATACCACTGCTCATCAACCGAGATGACATACAAGAACTGATAGGCGAATACAAAAGACGTATCGGGAAACTGATATTCGACAGCTATCAAGCCCTGGTGGGAGCAGTCAAAGTATGGAACCACGAGGAGAAACGCCAGGAGGTATGCCGCTATATCAAAGAGACGGCAGGACAATACCCCAATCATCGAGGCATGAAGAAGAAGTTGATGGACTTGATGCCGGAAACACCATTTGAGGGTGAGCCTATGGCTGTGACTCGTGAGCCAAATGATATGGAGAAATCACTCCTGTAAATCATCAACTACAACAATAATGAAACAGAAACAATGAGAGAAGCACCTATAATTTTACCTGTGTTCACAACCAGTGTGCCTTTGGATTTTCCGTCTGAAGGTACGTTTGCGTTCAATAAGAAAACCCATAAGCAGTTGGAAGTAACGGTGAGAATCAACGAACACCAGTACTTCAACATGAACTTCCTGAACCATGACGGATATATCATGGCATGCTGCAGATGGGCGCATGTATTGGATTTCGCAGAAAATGGTTATGACCGTTACGAACAGATTATTAAAAAACATTTCCGGAAGAAATATCCAGTCATCAGCAGTCTGTATGGACAGCATACCGATACGGCTGAGGACATCCACATCTCCCCCATCGGCTTTGAGGGTAATCCCAAGGAATGGTATATCTCCATGCGCATCTATGGAGTAAAGTTAACGAGACACTTAAAATAAATAATGAAGGAAATCAAGTTATTTGATTACCAAGAGGACATGAAGGAACGGATTGAGAAGGCGTTGCGCCTTCATCGGTCCGTGATGGCACAAA
>ERZ1026866.1615-NODE-1615-length-11184-cov-8.922814_pt1 | contig 11184 bp, 10 predicted proteins | sample MGYA00380163_ERZ1026866 | MGnify/ENA primary metagenome ERZ1026866 (study PRJEB33269, sample SAMEA4719799) | human gut metagenome | biome: human-associated habitat; feature: organic feature; material: feces | place: Cameroon | collected 2013-10 ...
GAAAGGAATTGATATGTTGCAACTAGATGAGATATGGGCATCAGAAAGTCGTTTCAATGTACCTACAGATAAGATTACCGACCCGATACCAGTACTCTATCAAAGTGGTTATCTTACTATAAAGGATTACAACGAGGATACCAAGCAATATCTTCTAGGTTTTCCTAATGAAGAGGTTAGACAAGGCTTTTCAGAGAGTCTTTATCATTATTATGCACCGGATGATTTAGGTAATTATGACGCTTTAGTTAACTCTTATGTGAAATATGTAGTTAAGCTTGATGATTTTGAGTTTTTTTTGCCTCATTTGAAAGCTTTTTATGACAAATTTCCATATGTTATAGTAAACAACAATGAACGTCATTATCAGGCAGTCATGTACACTATATTTTCGATGTTAGGTGCAGATGTAAGTGTGGAACATTTTACTTCTAGTGGAAGAATCGATCTTGTTTTAAAAACAAAGAAGAGTGTTTATGTGATTGAATTAAAATATGATAAAAATGCAACTGTTGCTGTAGAGCAGATGTTTAATAACAGGTATGCATCAGCTTTCGCTGAAGAAAAGCGAACAATACATTTGGTTGGCTTGAATTTTTCGAAAAACCAACGAACTTTGGATGATTGGATTTTGCAATAACTCGTAAAAACAAGACGAGTTTTCGCTAAAATAGTGAGGGATACAGAAAATACGTGAGGAATAGCGTGATGGATATTGTAAAAATACAATCAATCTATCACGCTATTCTTGAACTTTAATACTTTGATAATCAGGGATTTGAATATTTCAAATTCGTAATCGTGAGGGATGTGATGGATATTTCGAAAAACTTTTTCATGTGAATATAAAACACCACATGAAAAAGTCTTTGAAAGTATGATAGCCTTATTTCTGATGTGTAAAAGTGTAGCTGTCGAACTTGCGCTTCAATATCTTCGCACCATAAGTTGGCAGGAAAAGCGTGAAGAAATAAAGGTTTGCCTTGATAGGATGGAAACCTAATATCTCCTTATAAACTGCGATATTGTATTTCATCAGCGACATCTTATTGCTGGAAATAGAATTCCTTCGCATGCAATAGTAGGCCAAAGGTTTGTCTGGATAAGCATAGCAAACCTTGCATTCTCTGATAATCTGCAGGAACAAAGCCCAATCCTGACGCTTGCGGATGGTAGGCATGAAGAATTTTCTACCCAGCATTTGAACGTCATAGATAGCAGTGAGGCATCCCACTTTGTTGTCTCTCTTCATCATCCCGTATGTTATTTTTTTCGGAGCCGTGCAGAAACCAATCTCGTTCTGCGTTTCTCCATCAAAGATAATGTATGAGGCACATGAGAGTGCACACTTCTTCTTGTTCATGAAAGCAATCTGCTTTTCAAGTTTATCTGTGGTCCATCTGTCATCACTGTCGCAGAAGGCGATATAGCGTCCCTTGGCGCGTTCGATGCTCTTGTTTCGGGCATAGCCAGCACCATGGTTCTCTTTCAGATATAGTATATCGACACGATTGTCCTTGCTTGCAAATTCCTGAAGCAATTGCAAGGTTGTCGGGTCTGTTGATGCGTCATCAGTAATCAGCAACTCTAAGTTCTTATATGATTGATTAAGAATACTATTGATGCTGTCGGCAAGATATTTGCCGGCATTGTATGTTGGCATGATGACAGATACTAAGTCTTCTTTATTCATATTATTCTATATGTTTTTTGATAATAACGCCATGTTTTATGGATTATTGTTATTTTTGCTAAATATTGATGCAAAGATACTAAAAAATAATGAGATAAAGGGCAAGATAGGATGGCAATTGGTGATTTTACTTAAAAAATCTTTGCTTTTACAAAAATATAGTGGAAATATTTGTTTTTCTATGATAAAATTAGTATTTTTGTACTTTGAGAAGTTTTCGTGTTAAAACAAGAAAGGTGGTATTCCTAAATATAAAAGATATGAAGATAGATTTTAAGAAAATATGTAGTCTGGTGATATTTACCTTCTGTTTTCTGGCAGGGGATACTTATCATGTAATGGCCAGGGATAGGGTGCAGAAATATAAGCTCGTGTTTCGGGAGGAGTTTAATCTTCCTGATGGTAGCCAGCCTAATCCTAAATTATGGAGTAGGGTTCCGCGTGCAAAGAATCTTTGGGCAAAGTGGAATTCTGATACGGCAGATGTTGTCTTCATTAGAAATGGAAGACTGGTTTGCCGGGTCATTCCGAACACGAATCCTGCAGATACAGCTATGATGTTGGCGGGTGCCGTATTCACAAAACATAAGTTTGCCTTTAAATATGGTAAGCTAGAGGTAAGGATGAGAACGAACCTGCAGAAAGGTAACTTCCCTGCTGCATGGATTATGCCCGAAGTTCCAGGTAATCCATATCGATATGGTGAAGTTGATTTGATAGAATATTTTGGCGACGAAGGCATTGCACGACAAACCTTCCATTCGCATCGTACGGCGATTTTGAAAAAAAGTGGCGATAAGACAGTCTTCCTGACGAGAAATATCGAGCGAGACAAATGGCATGTCTATGGTTTGGAATGGACACCTCATGCGCTGATTACCTATATTGATGGAGAGACTACCGGCTGCTATCTTAAGTCGGATGACCCCGTTAAGTTAGAAGAGGGGCAATGGACGTTTGACCGTTCCTTCTTCATCATTCTGAATCAAAGTGTGGGGTATGGTAACTGGCATGCTCCAGATCCGCATGCCACTTATGAAACCGAGTTTGACTGGGTGAGAATATATCAAAGAGAAAAGGACATCACTTATTATTAAAAGTGGTGTCCTTTTCTGATTATAGATGTCAATATGATTGCATTAAACTTTCTTTTTGAAATCTTTTATGCTAAACAAGGCACCCGCCTTTTTCAAAAACTCAGGAGTAAAGTAAGTCATCAGTCCTCCGAGTGATGTGAACGTTAACTCTCCAAAGTAAATCTTTCCATTCTCGTCTTCCGGATTTAAATTGTATAAGTCAACCCTCAATTCAGGGAATCCCTGGGATAGCTTTTCTGCAACCTCTATCATTTTATCCAAGTTTTTAGGCTTTGGCATAATTTTACCTTTAGGATAGCCTGAACTGAATATAGAATATTGTGGGCACGCATTCCACTCTCTGTCATAAAGCATTAAGTGAACTTTGGCTCCATTGCCTGAACGGTCGGAACATATCAGGATATAGTGAACTTTGCCATTAAAACACCACAGTTTATAATCTATCAATGTAGATTCGCCCTTCGGTGTAGGGAGCAGTTCTTCTGCAATGACCATCGGATGGATTTCCTTGTAATGAGGCTCAACATGAAGCAGTCCTATGTTCTTGCGGTGTAACCATTCTTCTATGGTCTTCACAATAGCAGCCTTTTGGGCTATGGGTAGGGTACTTTTTCCTCTTACTGCTTTATTGGTACCTTTTCCATCACCATTATTTGCCTTGAGAATAAAATTCTCTGGCAGTTGGTCAAAGTCGAAGTCGTTAACGTTGTCCCAAGCTCCGTAGAGTTTGACAAGACAGTTTCCGAGGCCCTTTTGCTCTACATAATCTCTTACCTTGTATTTATCGGCAAGGATAGTCCACTGGGTCGTGTCTGAATACAATTTTGCCCACAGAATCTTTTCATTGAGATCCTGGGGATTTTTTAAATTCAGTTTTTTCTTAAAGGTGAGAAAATATCTTATCTTTAGAAGCAATTCGGGATTGTGCTTGCCCAAAAAATGACATAAACCAATAGCTGGAGCAAAGAGAATTCTTCCTCCTTTACTTGATGTTGGATGTATCATATCTACTATTTTTAATGTTGCTGTATCAGTTTATTATAAAAAGTTCCTGCTATTCTACTTAGATAGAATAAAGGGTCGTTATGAATAAGATGCCTCAAGTACATGCCTGTATATTTGAAACTTTGAGATAGGAATTCATATATCTTGGTCACAATGCTGATCTTACGTCTTCCTGCAGAATTATTTCTCTTTCTGATGTAGTATATGCAAGTAGGTGCGGCTACTTTTACATGTTTGATCTTCCAGGATATTCCATACATGAATATGGAGTCTTCACCTCGTTTGATATTTGTGTCGAAACGTTGTCCGTTTATACATTCTTTGGGAAGTAGCTTGCAACATGCTGACGAGAAAAAACTGCGATTGGAATAGCGACTTGATTCCTTTGCCGGTTGATAGTTTTTGTATGCACGACTTAGAAAATGCTGTTCACTTTCTTCTCCTGTTTCCTTATTCACTGCTTTCACATTGGCTTCAACAATTCCGTTGTTACATGCTTTAGAAAGCAACTCCTCCAGATAGTTGTCTGATACCCAGTCGTCATCATCAATGAAACAGATATAGCAACCTTGTGCTTTTTCCATTCCAAGATTTCTTGCTCTTGATACACCATTAGGGGTTGAGTAAAGCAGTGTGCTGGCAAAGGAGTATTCTGGCAGTTTTTTACGAATCAAGCTTTCATAAGGTTCTCTTTCACCATTGAGCACGAGGATTACCTCAAACTCATCCTTTGATAAAGTTTGATTCTCAAGACTTCCTAAACACTCCCAAAGATAATCCTTGGGAGTGTATGTCGGTATGATAACACTTATTTTAATTGCCATAACTGTTACTTATTTTGCATATTCAACTTCAATACCTCCTATCTCTGCAGCAACCTGTGAATATGAAGAACCTACGCTTCCTATAATCTTATTGGTCTTGCTAAGACAGAATAAGTCTAACACTGCAAATTTCATTCCTTCCAGGGAATTGCGATCAGTATCATCCATCAGGGTAATGATGCGATCGGGATATTTTGATTTCAGATTTTCCTTTACCTCATCATCATCGCTGGCTACATAGAATTTGGTATTGGCATTCTTCTTGATTTCCGCATCTATCATGTTGGTAAAGTTCTCTAATGGAGAGGATTGAATAGAAACCACATTGTCTGTTCTGCGGATATGTACACCGATGGTTCGCTCAGAAAAGCCAGCTACAACCTCGTCTATTCTGCGCTGGATATCATCCTGTGGGATGAACATTCCCTGTATGGTATATTTCGTACACATCGGATAGCATGAGATGAGAAGGAGGGTGTGCGAATAGCTTTTCTTCAATTTGCTGTATATCTCGCCATCTCGGTAGATACTGAAGTTGAACACGGTTTGCTCGAACATCGTTTTCAGCAGGGGCCATCTTACCAGGTAGTCCTTGTTACCGTTGATGTTGTATAGCCATTGTTTGTTCTCAACCAGTTTCACATCATCTTGTGGAATAGGTTTGAAAAGTTCGCAATAATCAGCTTTTAAGCCTAGGCTGTTGTTCCAGTAAATGACAGAAGGGCAATGGTAGCTCTTTGCCACAGCCACTCCTGTGGCTATGGCACGTAAGCGATTGCAAAGTCCTCCTGTTGGTATAATCTTAACTTCCATGTTTCGTTATCGATGTTGTTATACTTTTATTTCTTGATAGTCTTTCTGATGGCATCTAAGAAACCATGACCATATTTGGTATCTGGCTCCACATAGTTGCCTTCTCCCCATTCATTCCATGAGCGGAGGAAAAGTATCTTTCTCTGCTCTGGCTTGTTCTTGATGAGCTGCAATGCATCTTCTATATGATGCTCGAAGTTCTCTGGGGTCGCATTTACGTAGATACCTTCGTGCTTGCCGGCTCTAGGGGTGCGGTCCCACTGTGGGAAAAGAGTAGGGAACACGTTGTCCCAATTGTCTTCTGGTGAAAAGAAATGCTTCATCACTTTCGGATAATCATACTTCAGTGCTGGCATGAAAGGGAATGCCTTCTGCATCGCTTTTCTTGCAATACGCCAATACTTACCCTGATACATCATCTCTGCTCTACCTTTTCCCATTGGGTTGATGCCATCGAAACCTAATTCCAGGAATGAGTTGTAGATGTCGGCACTGCTTTCGAGGTTTGGCATCACACGACTGATGGTGCCATCTTCGTTTCTTTTGACAGTTGTGGTAGATGCACACATGGCTACGAAGAAAATGCCTTTCAGTCCATTCTCCTTTGCCATCTTTCTCCAGAGTTCCATGAAGTGGCGAACATCCTTGAAATGATATGGATCGAAAATCAAGAACAGTGGCTTGCCATCTACCGTGATGTAACGATGATCTTTGAATGCTTTGAGCACATAGTTGAAATGGGCGATGTAATCCTCATCTCCAGGATACAGTTGCTCGCAGATCATCTGGTTGCCACCTTTGTTCTTCCATGTATTTGTTTTCCAGTCATGGTTTGCCCATGCCAGGCAGAATGGAAAATCCGGTTTGCCGGAATTGAGAACTTCATCGAATGGACGCTGTAACAGGCGCTTGCCGTTACCCATCCAATAATGCCAGTAGCAGAATCCTTCCACGCCAGCTTCACGTGCCAACTGAGCCTGCTGCTCGCGGGTCTCTGGCAGGCGAAGATCATAGAAGCCTAAATCAGCTGGTATTCTTGGCTGGTAGTGTCCGTGGAATACAGGACGGGCTTTGGCCACGTTGGTCCATTCTGTAAATCCAGGTCCCCACACATTGTCGTTTTCAGGGATTGGATGAAACTGTGGCAAATAATATGCTATAACTCTTGCTTCCATTTATGTTTTATTATTATTATTATTATTATTTAATTGGGTATGATCATCATTCCCAATCCATAATGCGGTATGCTTACATAGAGCAGAAGGAGAGAGATGACGACTACTATGCTGATACCTATCCACTTCTGTTTGAAAGTGTATATGATATAGGTATAGAGTAGTATATTCACGATGCAATACAGCTGGCTGGTTCGCAATGCCAAAACTGGCAAAAAAGCAAGCGCCGAATACAGGGATAATCCTATCGCAGATGTCTTGAGCAATATAGGGAAATTACTGCATAGTTTTGTCAGCGTATCCTTAAAGAGGAACAGGTAATAAAACAGCATAATCGACATGATATGCAGCGGGTCAAATATATTGATGCCTACAGTTATTTTACCCTTTTCCACTGCTGCCTGGTAGATAGCTAGTTTGTTTCCGATGAATGGAAGTGACGGGTTCATCAGAATGCTACCTCCTGCATAATATACGACATATCCCAACGGAATGGCACAAAGAAACAGAATGGTTGTCTTTTTATTGAATGGCTTATTGCTGAGAAACAGAACTGGAAGGAGCGTCAAAGATGAATAATGTATCAAAGATCCTCCAAGCAATAGCAGGAAGGCAATTTTCTTTTTGTTCTCTGTGATGAGATGGAGTGCGATAAGTAAGATTCCTGATACCACTCCCGCTCTTATCTGGGTAAGATCGTGCAGTACATAGTAGAAACTGATGTAGCACAGCAGCGGAACAAAATAGAATTCGCTCATCTTTCTGAAGGCAAACATCTTTAGTGACACTCCGAACAAAGCATACAGCAAGAACAGAACGTGTACATTGTCAGTAAAGAACCCCAAAATGTAAGATATGAGCAGAAAGGATGGCTCAACCATCTCATCTGTTCCGTTCTTGAAATAATGCTGGAATGTATATTCGTAATTTTCCGAATCAGGATCCAAGCCTATTTCTCGAAAGCCTGCCACAAAAATCAGCACAAGCCCTACTAGGAAGAATAGTGACTTCTGATACTTCCTAATATAGTCTTCCAAGTAACAAAGTATAGCAATGATTAGAAACATTGCCGATAAAATGTAACCCATATTGCTTTATTTTTTAATTTTTCTATTTACTAAATCTTTGATGAGACTCCGTTCTTTTTTCGAAATTCCAACTGCATATAGTAGGATTGATATGCTTATTCCTGAAACGATAAACGACAAGAATAGCTGAAGAATCCTGTTTGTATGCAATTCTTCTACGCAATATATTATCAGCGTGGTTATCGAAATAATCAGAATGCCCGGTAACACCAGTCTCGCCAGATATTTACTGACGGTTAAATCTGAAATACTTGTTTGCAGCATCAGTAATCGGATGATATGTGCCAGAACGCAAAGTCCAATCATTGTGACGAATACATAGTAGGATGGCATGCCTAACTTGAATAAGACCCAACTGACAGGCAGACATAGTATTGTCATGCTTTCAACATACATGCTGTATTTGCGAATGTTCCCTGTTGCCTGTATGATGGTTGTTATCGGATTATGCAACGCCAGACATATTGTATAGACCGCATAGAGTCGGGCAAACAAGACCATGGTAGGTGTACATTCTCCTAACCAAAGTGTGAGCAACGTCTCTGCTTCGAAGATGAATGGGATGAGAACCATCGACAGTAAATAGAGTATTGCCTTGCTGCTAGCAAAAAAAAGCTGCTCTAGATATCCATTCTCGTTCGACGAATATGCTTTGATCATCGCAGGTCGGAAAGCAATGACCACACTATTGGTGAGCGTGTTGATGGCATTGTATATCTGATTGGCGATTCCAAAGGCTGCATTGATGATTGGTCCGAAGAATACATTCAAAATAATGGTACTTCCCTGAGTCATGCCTACACCTGCCAAAGCTCCATAGAATGACCAGCCTGAGAAAGAGAAAAGCTCCTTGTAGAGGATCTTCTTCTTTACAATGGTATATTTACATTCCGGATACTTTCTTCTGGCAATGATAACATAAAGCGACATAACCATGAATGCTTCGAGCATTAATGCTGCTCCATAATACACCAGATTATCTCCACCTGTCATACCGATACAATAGGCAATGAGGAGTTTTACGATACAGTCAATGGTAGATATCAGGGCGTAATATCCCATATTCTCATTGGCAAAGACCGCTCCGATGAATGGTATCTGCAGGAGTGTAAATATGAAAGAGAACAGGGAAAACTGAAGAATCCATTGGGCTGCTTCCAAACGTTCATGCGGGATGGTGAGTTGGGTTGATACCAACCAAGGACCAGCAATCTCAAAGAGAATAAAGAATACAAGAGCTATTATCATGACGATGTTAAGGCTCACGGAGAATATCTCTTTTAATCGTTCCTGTTCACCTTTGCCCATTGCGAATGAGTAGAAGCGTTGAGTTGATAAGGCTAATACACTGCTGACACATGTACTTGCTGTCACCACACCTGCCACGGCATTGAAGATTCCATAGTCTTCTGTGCCAAGTCCTGACAATACCCAACGTACGGTATAGAGATTGACGAAGGTGATAATAAGCATTCTAGCGAACAGCGCCAAAGTATTGGATGCTATTCGCTTAGAACGGTTTTGTATGTCTTTATTGTTTTCTGACATAATTTATTGCTTTTCGCCAAAGATGATTTTTCTTATAGAATAAACTGTAATAACTATGAAGGCCAAGACGGTCATTCCGAGAACAAACAACATTCTTTTAGGACCTGCCGGCTTCAATGGCACAGAGGCACTCTGCAGGGTCGTGAAAGCTGGAGTCTGAAGAGTAAGTTTGGCACGGGCTTGTTGTACCTGACCTTGCAATGCTGTATAGTTGTTATAGAGCAACTGCATCTCGTTTTCCAAATCGTTTTCCTTCAACTTATAGGATTCCAAAATAACGTCATTATTGGCATCCGCATAGCTTCCATAGGTTTGTCTAACCTTTTCGTATTTGCTTTTGGCATCCGCACAGAGTCTTTGGTAATACACCAAATCTTTGCGGGCCTTGCTGGTTCTGTATTCTGTGATAAACTGTTGCAGACGTGACTGTACGGTGTCTGTCAATGTTGCACAGATCAGTGGATCCTGATCTTGTACAGAAATAGAAATTACATAGTTCTTCTTATCAACAGTGCAAGATACCTTGCTTGCTATGCTGCGTGCAATTCTATCTTGCTGTTTGGTGAGTCTGAAAGGATTTACTTTATTATTGTTTGCATTCGTTGTCGTATCCTTTTCTGCGAACCAAGACTTTACTGTATTCATTGTTTTTGACCACCAGGGTGATTGCTGCTTGGTGGCAAGATAATCATAATAAGTGGTATTGATGGTTCCATCGAGTGATTTCACTTTTACATCAAATAAACTTGTAAGGAAATCATTTGAATTAATCAGGTCTGGATACAGTTCAGGGAAGATAGCATCTCCGTTGGAAGAAGAGTTACCCAAATCAAAACCGAAAGATGAGGCTAGGTCACCCAAGGAATTAGAGTTGAAGCTAGACAACTCCGGGGCAAGCTTGGCTGTGCTATTGTAATATCTTGGTACGCATAAAATGAGCAGACAAGAGATTACAATAACAATCGGCAATGTTATGAAGTATAGCTTCTTATGTTGCCACATTGCTTTCACAATTGCCACAACATCTATCTGTTTGATATTTTTGTCTTTATTTTCCATTTTCTTTTTTGTTCTTAAATGTCTTGCAAAAGTACTTCTTTTTTCTTAATCTACCAAATATTATTGGATGTTTCTAACTTTGTGGAGGGATTATTCTACAACAGCCCCCATATCTTTTATCTTTCCTCCAACGAACACCATGTAGATGCCATGGAGTTGAGTGCCGGATGCCTGGAGGATTACGGTCTCATCACTGGTGTAATGAAGCAGTTGCTGTTGGGCTTGCTCAATGACTTTTGCCACTTCTGCATCTGTGGCACCTTTCTTGAGATATTTCAACTCCAGGATATAACTATGCTGTAACGTTGGATACTTCTTCGTATCTGCTAGAAGAAAGAAGTCACAATAGCCGTGATATACCTCTACTTCAGGATGCACAATAAAGAGCTTACTGATGTGAAGGTAGGCATTGAAATAGCCTTGGATATTGCGCTCTCCTTGTATACCATCTCTGATACCACTATCATTATAGTATTGTTCTGCCAAATAATAGAATAAAGGTTCCCATTCTCCAGCAGATGCTGCGTTACGAAACATTGCCCCCAGCTTGGTAAGATCAATCCAATGCTCACTCTGATATTGCTCCAAGAGAAAATCGTAGTATAACTTTCTGATGGTATTGTTCGGAATAACCAGATGGATGCCATCCAGGTCTGTTCCGCCAATGGTCAGCATTCCGTAATAATACAACAGACTGATAAAATTATCTGGATTTATCGTCTCTTCTGCTGGAAATGATTCTTGAATCGTGGCATTGACATATCCCTTCTGAGCTATGTCGATAAGTACACTCTTTCGGTCTCCATCCAATCTGTCTAGCCTAACTAAGTTTTTCAGCTTGGCATAGTCTGTGCGACAGCTTGGGTCTGCCATCTCCTTAGG
>ERZ1026866.1616-NODE-1616-length-11180-cov-25.987775_pt1 | contig 11180 bp, 8 predicted proteins | sample MGYA00380163_ERZ1026866 | MGnify/ENA primary metagenome ERZ1026866 (study PRJEB33269, sample SAMEA4719799) | human gut metagenome | biome: human-associated habitat; feature: organic feature; material: feces | place: Cameroon | collected 2013-10 ...
GGAACCAGCTTTTCGAGTTCATGGTGGTGAAGTATAATGATATGATTATCAAGCCTACTGATAAGAACGGTACTTTCGAGAAGACTCAGTATGGATTGGGTGCTCGCCCAGTTCGTCCTGGTTATCCAGAGAAGTATGCCAAGGAATTGGTTAAGCAGTCTGGTGACAAGTTCCTGGTACCTGAAAGCGGTAAATAAATAACAATAAAGCAAGAAGGGCAGGTTCCATATTCGGAACCCGCCCTTTCTTTTTTAAAATCTCTCTCTGAAATATTTTGAGTCTACTTTACTTGCAGAGACATACTCTGTGGTTGATATCTACAACTTCTGGTATAGAATGTATAACATGCTTCAAGAACATACCCATACATACAACCATTCCTGAGAACATTACTGCTGCTAACGCTAAAGTAAACATAGTCATCATAATTTTTTTAATCTTTTTAAATTTTATTATTCGTTATTCCTTAATACGAGTGCAAAGTTAACACTTTTTTATCGGAATAACGAATATTTCTGCATGAAATGTGTATGTAACATGCATTTCTTGATTTGAGTCAATGAGACTATGCTGAGACTTTTTATGAATTCATCGACAGCAGGAACTCGTCATTGTTGCGAGTGTTCTGCATTGACTTGTGGATGGTATTCATTGCCTCAATAGGGTTCATGTCAGAGATGTACTTGCGGAGAATCCACATACGGTCGAGTGTGGTTCTGTCTTGCAGGAGATCATCACGACGTGTAGATGAAGCCACGAGGTTGACAGCAGGGAAGATACGCTTGTTACTGAGTGAGCGGTCAAGCTGCAATTCCATGTTACCTGTACCCTTGAATTCCTCGAAGATTACTTCGTCCATCTTGCTACCTGTATCAATCAAGGCTGTTGCGATGATGGTGAGAGAACCGCCGCCTTCGATGTTACGTGCAGCACCAAAGAAGCGCTTAGGCTTCTGCAAAGCATTGGCATCAACACCACCGGTCAAAACCTTACCGGATGCTGGAGCCACTGTATTGTAAGCACGAGCCAGACGGGTGATGGAATCCAGGAAGATGACTACATCATGTCCGCACTCTACCATTCTCTTTGCCTTTTCCAGAACAATACCTGCAATCTTTACATGGCGCTCAGCAGGTTCATCGAATGTAGAGGCAATCACCTCTGCATTGACGGTGCGGGCCATGTCGGTAACCTCCTCAGGACGCTCATCAATGAGCAGCATCATCAGATAGGCTTCTGGATGATTGGCTGCTATTGCATTGGCGATATCCTTCATGAGAATGGTCTTACCGGTCTTAGGCTGAGCCACAATCAGGGCACGCTGTCCCTTACCGATAGGAGAGAACAGGTCTACGATTCGGGTACTCAGGTTGGTGGTCTTGCGGTCTCCGCAAAGATTGAACTTCTCGTCTGGGAAGAGAGGAGTTAGATGTTCAAATGGTACACGGTCTCTTACTTCTGATGGTTCACGACCGTTGATCTTTTCAATGTTTGTGAGTGGGAAGTATTTCTCACCCTCGTGTGGCGGACGAACCTGGCAGAATACAACGTCACCCGTCTTAAGGCCATATCGCTTGATCTGATTGGCAGATACATAGACATCGTCTGGTGAAGAAAGGTAATTGTAGTCGCTGCTGCGCAGGAATCCATATCCATCCGGCATTACTTCAAGCACTCCGCATGATGTGACGATGCCAGAGAAATCATAGGCTGGCTCTGGTACCACTTCTACGTTAGGTGTTTCCTGTGCTGCCGCAGGATTGGCTGTATTGATTGGTCTGTCGAAGATGTCTACCGAAGGAATGGCAGTCTGGTCTTCGATAGGAATGTCGACAACGGTGATGAAGTCAGTACCATCACCTGGATCTCCCTCCCATATACCGTTTGCATTGTTGGCTGCTGCTTCTGGCTTGTATGCTTCCTGATTCTCTTTAGCAGAATCGGCATCATTGTCAGTATCCATATTTTTGTTGTTGTGTGCTTCCATCTTGGCTTGCAACTTTGCAATCAGTTCCTCTTTATCGTTACCTTGATTGTCCTTGTTTGCCTCGTTCTGTGCAAATTGTTCTTCCGGTATGAAGGAATCGTTTTGCTGGAAGTGGTTTTCTCCTGATGTGGCCGAATCGTCCTGACCTGTTCCTGTAGAATCAGTCTGCTCTGTGGTTAATGTCTCAGGCACATTCTGCTCTGAAAAGTTAAGGTTTGCCTCTTCTGGAGTTCCTTGTTGCGCATTCTGTTTTTCCTGCTGTGCTTTGATGGCAGCAGCCTTGGCTGCAGCTATGGCTTCAAGCTCTGCTTTACTCTTGCGTCCACGGTGTTTTGGGAATGCTGCCAATGGGTCATGTGTCTCTTCCTCCTGAAGGACTTCTTCCTTCGCATTGTTCTCTGTTGGACCTGTTACTTGATGCTTTTGTACGTCAAAGTTTTCTCCGTCGATACCATTTACGCTATATACTCTATCCTCTTTGCTAGAGACGATACGGGTACGCTTGCGTTTTGTTGCAGCCAGAGTAGAATCCTCTGTCTGAGCATTGAAAATAGTATTGATAATTGTTTCCTTATTGTCGCCAGATTTAATCTTGACTCCAATTTGCTTAGCAATGTCCTTCAACTGAACGACACTATTTGCTGATAATTCTTCCTTGCTATACATTATTATATATTGTATATGTGAATATTGTTTCTGAGTGATTTTGACGTTTCAAGAATTGAAACATCGCTCGAAAAGTTATCTTTCGAGTGCAAAGATAATTAAAAAATTTGTTTCTGCCAAATTTTTTGCCTATCTTTGCACAAAAATAATTCGATTATCGATGATTTTATAATGAATATTTAATTTTAACTCTATAAAAGTGCATACAAAAGAAGAAAAACTAGCTGCATTCAGCAGATTGCTGGATGTTCAGGACCGACTTCGTGTTCAATGTCCTTGGGACAGAAAACAGACGTTTGAAAGTCTTCGACCTAACACCATCGAGGAGGCTTTCGAACTTTGTGATGCCCTCATGAAGCGTGATTATAAGGATATAAAGAAAGAATTGGGTGACGTCTTGGAACATGTGATGTTTTATAGCATTATTGGTCGTGAAGATGGCAAGTTTGATATTTGTGATGTCTGCAACCAGGAGGCAGACAAACTGATGTTCCGTCATCCGTTCATCAATTGGAATGAAGAGGGTGAATGGACGGTTTCTAATCCCGATATGTATATCAATGAAGCAGGACAGGTTGTGTATAAGGAGTTTGATGCTCAGGCTTTGAAGACTGGCAAACCCAAGACTGCGGCTTCCGTGGAAAAGACTTGGGAGCAGATCAAGCAGCAGGAGAAGGATGGCAATGAAAGAGTTCTGAGTGGAGTACCTAATTCTCTTCCTTCGCTTATCAAGGCTTATCGCATTCAGGACAAGGCTCGCAATGTGGGCTTTGACTGGAAGGAAAAGGAGGATGTATGGGATAAGGTACAGGAAGAACTGGAGGAGCTGAAGGTAGAGTTGGCTAAGGAAGATAAGGAAAAATCTACACAGGAATTGGGGGATTTCCTCTTCTCTGTCATCAACGCTGCCCGTCTCTATAAACTCAATCCTGACAATGCTCTCGAAAAGACGAATCAGAAGTTCATCCGTCGCTTCAATTATGTTGAAGATCATTCCTTAAAACAGGGCAAGAACCTGAAGGATATGAGTTTGGAAGAAATGGATAATCTCTGGAATGAAGCTAAGCTGCAAGAGCGGAATAGTGACTGAAAACTGATAAGCTCACAGCTCAACAGTCATGTTGTTTAATATTAATTTTTAACGATAGTCAAGTTATGAAGAAGTTAGTTTATATGGCAATTGCTATGGTGGTCTTGTTTGCTGCCAATAGTTGTAAGGAAAAGAAAAATACCCCTGTTATAAGTGCCAATGATTCTGTCGAAGTTGAGGAGGTTAATGATTCTACAATATATGGTGTGTGTGGTGAAGGTACATCCATGCACAGTTTGGAATTGTGTTCTGATGAGGGGGATACGCTTTCTGTCTTTATTGATGACGCTGACCCTTCTATTGTTCAGGGAGGATTGATGGCTGGCGACCGTATTGCCCTTTTGGCTTATAAGGCCCAGGATGGGGAGATGGTAGCCAGGAAGATTATCAATCTTACTTCTTTGTTGGGTAAGTGGATTTCTCTGGATAAGAATTTTGACCTTCTGGAAGGTGGCGTGGTGAAGAATAATGTCAAGGCTGAAACCAACCCTTGGACTTCCTGGAAAATTCTGAATGGTAAGCTGCTTTTGAATAAGGACACCTTTGATATCGATAATTTGGGTCCTGACAGTTTGCTGTTGGAGAATCATCAGGGTATCTTTGTCTTTAAGCGTCAGGAATAGTTGCCTGGTGAATCTGGAACGGTGTAAGATGAATAATTTTGCTAATGGAACCTTTTAAGATACATATTCTGGGTTGTGGCAGTGCGCTGCCTACCCTCAAACATAACGCTTCCTCTCAACTCATAGAGATGAGAGGCAAGTGCTTCATGGTGGATTGCGGTGAAGGAGCGCAGATGCAGTTCCGTCGCTCTCACATCCATTTCTCCAAACTGAATGCCATCTTTATCAGTCATATGCATGGCGACCACTGTTTCGGTTTGATGGGATTGTTGTCTACGCTTGGAATGCTCGGACGTACTTCCAAGTTGAGAATTTATGCTCCTAAGGATTATGAACCTCTCTTCAGGCAGCAGGTTGAATTCTTCATGCAGACGATGGAGTATGAGATGGAAATGATTCCCGTTGATACAGAGAAGCAGCAGGTCATCTATGAGGACCACTCTCTTACCGTTGAAACTGTACCTTTGCAGCATCGTGTGCCTTGTTGTGGATTCATCTTCCGTGAGAAACCTACCTTGCCACATATCCGTCGCGATATGATTGACTATTATGGCATTCCTGTCAGTCAGATCAACAATATCAAGAATGGTGCTGATTGGACGAATGAGGATGGTGATGTTATCCCGAATGCCCGACTCGTACAGCCTGCAGATTCGCCTCGTAGTTATGCTTACTGCAGTGATACTCGTTTTGTGCCTAGTTTGAAAGAGAAGGTGAAGGGCATTACTGTGTTATATCATGAGAGTACCTATACATCGGATCAGGAAGATCGTGCCAAGATATATTATCATAGTACTGCGCGCCAGGCTGCTACCATAGCAGCAGGAGCTGGTGTGGGTACCTTGCTTCTGGGACATTATAGTGCGAGATATAATGATGAACAGGTTTTGCTGCAAGAGGCTAAGGCGGTGTTCGAAAATTCCATACTCTCTCAGGAGGGGATGGTTTTTGACGTCGTTTGATAAGTTTTTCAAAAAAAGTTCATGATTTGATGCAAGGATTTTCATATCTTTCGTTTAATTTATAAAAGAGAAAATAAAAGTGGAATCTGAGAAGGAGCTTTTGGACGATATTTTTCGTGGCAGCCGGGATGCTATGCATCGGTTGTACGAACGGTATGTAGGGCATGCCATGGCGGTTGCGCTGAGGTATGTCCCTTTGCGCGAAGATGCCGAGGATGTTGTCCAGGATAGCTTCATCAAGGTTTTTGCTGCGATTCCGAATTTTCAGTATAGAGGTGAAGGGTCACTGAAGGGGTGGTTGTTTCGTATTGTTGTAAATGAGGCGATTACTTGTGTTCGGCAGAAAAGTAAACTTACGCTGGTGGAAGAATTTCCGGATGAGCCTTTGGAAGAGGAACCGCCTGTAGAAAAGATACCACCTGCTGAGCTGACTAAAATGATTGGAGAACTGCCTGACGGCTATAGATTAGTACTTAATATGTATGTCTTCGAACAGTTGAGTCATAAGGAGATAGCCCAGCGGTTAGGCATTAAGGAAAGTAGTTCGGCATCGCAGTATCTGAGAGCCAAGAAACTCTTGGCAAGAAAAATTAATGATTATCTGAGTAAATTAAACGAGAAAGAATATGAGTAATAATGATTGGACAAACAAACTTCGAGATCAGTTGGCAGACTATCAAGAGCCTGTCAGCCGTGACTTGTGGGCGGGTATTGAACAATCGCTTGCTCAGAAGACGGGACATCAAGAGGTATCTAAACCTGGTAAAATAATCCATATAAACACTTGGAAACGTTGGTCTGCTGCAGCTGCGGCTGTGGCTTTGTTGGGAGTAGGAGGTAGTTATGTCTACTTCCATCAGGAGGAAGATAAACTTGCCAGTTCGCAGTTGGCAATGGCAACAGAAAAAACATCCGTATCTGCGGTTGAAGAGCATTCGCATCCTATGGGTAAGACATCGGAAAATGGAGCAGGGAATACGCTTGATTCCAGAGATGACAATGTAGGGTTGGGGATGAAAAGGAATCCAAAGCAAACTATAGAAGGTAAAAATGCAGGAAGACAGCTTTTGGCTGATCAAACGGTTCTTTTGTCTTCTGCTTCAGAGAATGAATTGATGCCAACTTCAGAGAATGAATTGATGGTTGCGTCAGTTGATTCTCAGCCAGTCTCAACTGCAGAAGAGAAAACTGAGTCAACTCTTCAGCAGGATTCTCCGGCCCGGCAGACTCAAAAGGCAAAGTCTATTGATAACCTCTTTGCGAATGCCGCAGTAGCTGATGCTTATCAATTCTCTCATCATGAAGAGACTGCTGGCTGGTCAATGAAGCTCTATGCAGAAAATCTGAGTCCGAACTTGGGATTGTCTACTTCAGATGATTCCTATGCGAGTTCTGGTCCTTTGGCAGACCCTATGCCGGGTGTTGTTCCTGATCCTACAGTAGGAGGTGTGAATGACATCGATTATCTGATGGCATCCTATAAGGTGGTTCCGAAGACCAATAAAGGCGAAGCCAAGCATCATGCTCCTGTCTCAGTAGGATTGCAGGTAGCATTTGGAATTGCTCCTCGTCTGTCGCTGAGTTCGGGTTTTGTATATACCCGTACCTCTTCCGACTTTTATCCGTATGCACCTCATAACAATTATAATGTTCATCAGGTACTTCACTATGTGGGCATCCCGGTAGGTTTGAACTATGAGTTATGGAAGAGTGGAGGATTCCATGCCTATGTGATGGCTGGTGCTGAGGCTGACTTGAATGTGAAGAATGATACGGAAGAGGAGGGAGTAAAGAAAGAGAATGCCAAACGCGATAGAGTGCAGTTCTCCGGAAAGGCTTCGCTCGGAGCACAATATGATATCACGCCAAATGTAGGCTTGTATATCGAGCCGGGTGCTAAATATTACATTGACAATGGCAGCGAGATTGAAAACACTTTCAAGGATAAGAAACTGAACTTCAATTTCCAGTTTGGTTTGAGATTCAATCTTTAAAACATAAATAGAAAAGAGGGTGTGTCATAAGTTCATGACGCACCCTCTTTTTCTTGTTTATCATTTCAAGAGTCTTTCACTCATATTCAGTGCAGCCTTTCTACCATCACCCATGGCAAGAATTACTGTAGCACCACCACGGACGATGTCACCGCCTGCGTAGATTTCTTTGATGGAACTCTGCATCTGCTCGTTTACGGCGATGGTGTTCTTTCTGCCGAGCTCCAATCCCTCAATGCTCTGAGGAACGAGAGGGTTAGGACTTACACCTACTGCAACAATCACCTGGTCGCACTCCAATTTCACGGTTTCGCCGGTAGCTTCCGGACGACGTCGACCGCTGGCATCAGGTTCTCCCAGCTGCATGACATCGAGGACTACAGACTTCACTGCGCCCTTCTCGTCAGCTTCATACTCCTTAGGATTATGGAGAGTCATGAAGTTGATGCCTTCTTCCTTGGCATGCTTGACTTCCTCAAGACGGGCTGGCATCTCTGCTTCAGAACGGCGATAAACCAATGTTACCTCGGCACCCAGACGCTTGGCTGTACGGCAGCTGTCCATCGCTGTGTTTCCACCGCCCACAACAACCACCTTCTTACCCAGGTTGATAGGGGTATCGGTATGAGGATTGGCGGCATCCATCAGGTTCACACGGGTCAGATACTCGTTGGAAGACATGATGTTCAATGCATTCTCGCCAGGGATATTCATGAAGTTAGGAAGTCCGGCTCCTGAACCCACGAAGATGCCCTTGAAACCCTGTTCTTCCAGGTCTTTTACAGAGATAGTCTTGCCTACGATACAGTCGGTGATGAATTTCACGCCCATCTTCTGAAGGTTCTCAATCTCTACGTCTACAATAGCATTAGGCAATCGGAACTCTGGGATACCATATTTCAATACACCACCTATCTCGTGCAGAGCCTCGAATACGGTGACGTCGAATCCCTTCTTTGCCATATCACCAGCAAAGCTCAGACCGGAAGGACCTGAACCGACAACGGCAACTTTGATTCCGTTGGCTTCATCGCATTGAGGAACTGAAATGTTGCCACTCTGACGTTCATAGTCGGCTGCAAAACGCTCCAGATATCCGATAGCCACTGCCGGCTCGTTCATCTTGAGATGCACACACTTGCTTTCGCACTGCTTCTCCTGTGGGCAGACACGTCCACAGACAGCAGGTAGGGCAGAGGTGTTCTTCAGAACCTTTGCAGCAGCCAGGAATTGACCTCGCTCGATATTCTTAATGAATGATGGAATGTTGATGCTTACAGGACAGCCTTCCATACAGGTTGGCTTAGGACAGTCGAGACAGCGCTTTGCCTCTGTCAGTGCCATCTCCTTGGTCAGACCGATGTTCACCTCTTCCGTACGGGTAGTTGCACGATATACTGGGTCGAGCTCAGGCATCTTTACACGCTCGATAGTTGTACGTTCCTTTGCTTTCATGGAAGCACGCAATTCTTTGCGCCACTCAGCGTTGCGGTCGGTCAATTCTTCGATAGATGCATCTGTTGGCTCCACGTCCATAGTTACGTCTGTGGTCTCCTTCTTCTTCTCGGCATCTATGGTAGCCAGATGTTCCTCGAAGTGTTCCATTTCCTCACGCTCTACGTCTTTGAAGGTTCCCATTCGCTTGAACATCTCGTCCCAGTCTACCTGGGCACCGTCAAACTCAGGACCGTCGATGCAGACAAACTTGGTCTTTCCGCCGATAGTCAGACGGCAGGCACCGCACATACCGGTACCGTCTACCATGATGGTATTGAGCGATACATCAGTAGAGAGATTGTATTTCTGGGTCAGGAGACAGCAGAACTTCATCATGATAGGAGGACCGATGGCGAATACCTTGTCGATATGCTCCTGATTGATGAGCTTTTCGATACCCACGGTAACAACACCTTTCTCGCCGTAGCTGCCGTCGTCGGTCATGATGATGAGTTCATCACTTGAAGCACGTACCTCATCCTCCATGATGACGAGGTCCTTGCTTCTTCCGGCAATCACGCTGAGCACACGGTTGCCCGCAGCCTTCAGCGCCTTGATGATAGGGAGCATAGGAGCTACACCTACGCCACCACCGGCACAGATGACGGTACCGAAGTTCTCGATATGTGTTGGGTTTCCGAGTGGACCTACCACGTCGTGAATCTCATCACCTTCGTTCAGGGCACAGAGTTTGGTAGAAGATAAACCTACCTTCTGCACAACCAGTGTGATGGTGCCTTTTTCTATGTCGGCATCAGCAATGGTCAGCGGCATGCGCTCACTGTTGTTGTCTACACGGATGATGACGAAGTTACCAGCCTTGCGGCTCTTGGCAATGAGTGGAGCTTCTACATCGAAACGAAATACCTTTTCTGAGTATTGTATTTTCTTGATAATCTTGTTCATGGGCTATTATTTTTTTATGTTGACTATTGTCTATTTCTTGTTCAGTTGTTTATGCATGTTTGCACATGGTATAGAAAAAGCAAAAGGATAACTACGACCACCTTTTGGGGCAGTCGAAGTTATCCTCGTACAATATGTTTTTGTATGGATGTCTATCCAGTCTTTTTCTTTCGAATTAGTCGAAGTTCTTGTCATCGAGCATCTCAAATCCGCAGTAAGGTACCAATACCTTAGGCACGCGGATACCCTCTGGAGTCTGGTTGTTCTCCAGGATGGTTGCTACGATACGTGGCAAGGCGAGAGCAGAACCGTTCAAGGTGTGGCAAAGCTCAATCTTCTTGTCCTCTGCATGACGGTAGCGGCAGTGGAGTCGGTTAGCCTGGTAGCTCTCGAAGTTAGATACTGATGAAACCTCCAACCAGCGACCCTGTGCAGCACTCCATGTCTCGAAGTCGTAGCAGATAGAAGAGGTGAAGCTCATATCACCACCGCAGAGACGGAGGATGTGGTATGGCAACTCCAGCTTCTTCAAGAGACCCTCTACGTGGTCGAGCATCTCGTTCAGGCTCTCGTATGAGTGACCTGGCTTATCGATGCGTACAATCTCTACCTTGTCGAACTGGTGCAGGCGGTTCAAGCCACGAACGTCCTTACCATAGCTACCAGCCTCACGACGGAAGCAGGCAGAGTAAGCGCAGCGCTTGATAGGGAGATCCTTCTCATCGAGGATAACATCGCGGAAGATGTTGGTTACAGGAACCTCGGCTGTAGGGATGAGGAAGAGGTTGTCGAGATTAGCGTGATACATCTGACCCTCCTTGTCTGGCAACTGACCTGTGCCACGACCAGAATCCTCGTTAACTACGTAAGGAGGCTGAATCTCCAGGTATCCGCTCTTGCGGGCCTCATCGAGGAAGAATGCCTCGAGAGCACGCTGGAAGCGAGCCATCTTACCGATATATACAGGGAAGCCGGCACCGGTAATCTTCACACCGAGGTCGAAATCCACGAGGTTGTACTTCTTCAGGAGATCCCAGTGGCAGAGCGCATCCTCACCGAGGTTTGGCTTTTCTCCGCCTTCCTTTACAACCACGTTATCTGCTGCATCCTTACCCTCAGGAACCAGTTCGCAAGGGATGTTAGGGATTTCGAGCAACTGATTGGTCATATCATTCTGTGCTTTCTCCATGATCTCTTCCAGAGCCTTAGCGTCAGCCTTGAGCATAGCTACCTGCGCCTTAGCGCTTTCAGCTTCCTCTTTCTTGCCTTCCTTCATCAAGGCACCAATCTGCTTGGCAAACTGGTTAGCCTGCTGCTTGTTGTTATCCAACTTCTGCTGAGCTTCACGACGGATCTTGTCGTACTCCAATACTTTCTCTACGGCCTCACGAGCATTAGGAAAATGCTTCTTTTCAAGACCTTTAACTACACGTTCAGTTTCTTCACTGATGAGTT
>ERZ1026866.1618-NODE-1618-length-11174-cov-50.761220_pt1 | contig 11174 bp, 8 predicted proteins | sample MGYA00380163_ERZ1026866 | MGnify/ENA primary metagenome ERZ1026866 (study PRJEB33269, sample SAMEA4719799) | human gut metagenome | biome: human-associated habitat; feature: organic feature; material: feces | place: Cameroon | collected 2013-10 ...
TAATTCAACTGTTTCAAAGATCGAATTGCCCTTTTTTATTGGACAGTAGTGAAACAAAAATAATTATGACAATCAAAAGTAACATAAAAAGAATTCTCTTCATAGCATTAGCCCTACTGACCCTGGTGCTGAATGTAAATGCAAAGATTCACACAATAGGTGATTCTACCATGGCAGACTATGACCAGAGCGAACCAGACCAGAAAGGAATGTATGGATGGGGACAAGTGTTTGGCGATTATTTCACCAACGGCATGACAGTGAAAAACTGGGGCGACCGTGGTGAGAGTGCCCGCAGTTTCTATCGCAAGTTTTGGCCTAAGGTCAAAACAGAAATCAAAAAAGGGGACTATGTCCTCATTCAATTCGGCCATAACGACCAGAAATCAGTAGCGACTGATGTTTATCGCGAATATTTAAGTAGGTTTATATGTGAGACGCGTGAGCTTGGTGCCACTCCTATCCTTGTGACATCCATTTGCCGCAAGCTCTTCGAGGGCACCAAGATTTCACGCCTCGGACGTATAGACAATGGCAAGGCGCATGGCGTGGATGAGAACGACCACACCTACGACTACCCTCATCACATGAAGAAGGTGGCCGATTCACTGAAAGTGGAATGCCTCAACCTCACAGCAGCCTGCAAGGAATATATGGAATCCTGGGGACCAGAAGGCTGCAAGCAGTTCTTCCCTGCCGGCGGTTCTACCCACACCAACGAACTGGGTGCAAGAGTCAACGCCCAACTGGTGGCACAGCTGATGTACAAGGCAAATATTCTCAAGAAATACATCAATATCAACAAGATTTATCTTCCAAAAAATGACGGAAAGATAACCATTGTTGCCAGTCCTAAGAATGATTCCGATTCAGCAGAAGAAGATTGGAACTACTATATGGTAAAGACGGGAGCCGATGGTTATGCCGTATTCGGCAATCTTTCAGGCGAAAACCTCGCAGTTCCAGAAGGTCTGATTGCCTACGGCGTAATTCAAGGCACAGAGAGCAACCTGGTGAAACTCGTAAAGGTGGGCAACGTGATACCTATGAACGTAGGGATTATCGTAAGAGGCAAGCCAAACACCGAGTATTCGCTTACAGCCACCACAGAAGCTCCGATGTTCAAGCGCCAAAAGCAGAACCTGCTCAGGGTGAGCGAAAAGACCGAAGCCATCAAGGCCAAGGAAAAAGGAGGCTACAATTATCTCTTTACTAGCGAAAAGAAGAAGATTACCTTTATCCCAGCCGACGGAAAGACTTCGCTGCGCATCAAGCGAGCTTATCTGGTGAGCCCAAACAAACAGGAAAGCATCACCATCGAGCGCAGACAGAACAACGGCAACGCAACAGCCAAATAGAAAGAATAAAATCATTTCACGTGTCACAGATATAAAACTCAAAACAATGAACAAGAAAACTTTCATGATTCAAGCCATCCTTGCCGCTTGCTGCATCATTACATCCTGCAGCAGCGACACGGTGGATGGCGACAAAGAATATTTTACTCGTGGGCAAATAGCCTATACACTGGAAGATGAAAGCAAGATTTTCTTCTTCGACAATGGGGATGGCACTGCCATGGTTACCTACAACCGCAAATATCCCATCCAGCTCAACGACAACAACCAGGCAAAACTGACCACATACGTAGGATCAGTAACCATCCCAGAGACTTTCACCGTGGATGGAAAGACTTACCGGGTAACCAGCGTAGATGAGATGGCTTTCACCAACAACACCACGCTCACCCAACTCACCCTTCCGGAAACCATTACTACCTTCGGACAGGGTGCATTCGCCAACTGTTCGGCGATGACAGCCGTCAACATCCCTGCATCCATCCAGGAAATCCCAGGCGCCTGCTTCGCCCAATGCAAGACGATGGCAGCCTTCACCCTGCCAGAGCAGGTAAAGACCATCGGCAACCTGGCATTCGCCAACTGCGCCAAGGCAAGCAAGATAGAGCTCAACGAGGGCATCACCACCATCGGCGAACGTGCCTTTCTGGGTTGCTCAGCCGTCAGGGAAATCACCCTGCCAAGCACCGTCAGCAAGATGGGCGGCAACGTTTTCTACAGAGCCAGCAAACTGACCAAGGTTCATGTCAAGGCAACAACCCCTCCGGCATTGCAAGATTCCCTGGGCGATTATATCTCGAAGGCTACACTCTATGTGCCTACAGGCAGCAAGAGCGCATACGAAGCCGACAAACTCTGGAGCAAGTTTAATACAATAGAAGAAGAATAAGTCATGAAACATATATTATTCACCCTACTCTTAGCCTCAGCCAGCATCTCTGGCATGGCACAAAACACAAAGACCATTCACGGTGTCATCACCGATGGAAACGGCGACCCGGTGATTGGCGCCACCATCAAGGTGGGCAAACAGGGCACCGTTACCGATATGGATGGCAAATACACCCTGTCGGTTCCTAATGGCACCCACCAGGTGGAAGTTTCCTACATCGGAATGAAGACCAGAAAGGTCAACATCAAGGGCAACCAGGCAAGCGCCACCCTGCAGGAAGACTCCAAGATGATGGACGAAGTGGTGGTCATCGGTTATGGTTCCGTGAAGAAAGGCGATGTAACCAATGCCGTAGCCAAGGTGAAGGGCGACCAGCTGAAAGACCGCCCTGTAAGCAATGTGGCAAGCGCCCTGCAAGGCGAGTTGGCAGGCGTTGAAATCCGTACCACCAGCGGTGCACCGGGCAGTGGCGTTCAGATTAACGTGCGTGGCGCCACCTCTATCAATGAGAGCGGAAATTCAAACCCTCTCTTCGTGGTAGATGGTGTTCCTATGGACGATGACTTCGACCTCGTGAACCTCAACCCTCAGGACATCGAGAGCATCGAAGTATTGAAAGATGCCTCCTCCAGCGCCATCTACGGAAGCCGCGGTGCCAACGGTGTGGTTATCATCACATCCAGAAAAGGTAATGACAACGGCAAGGTGACAGTAAACTTCAGTGCCGATTATTTTCTGAGCGCTCCCGAGCGATATATGGACATCATGAGTCCTACAGAATGGATTGAATGGAGAAAGAAGTCAAACAATGTGCGCTACGTTAATCAATATGGATTGAAGGGTGCAAAGGAGACAGATACCTACGCTGAGCGCATCGCCATGATCGGCAGCGTGAGCGGAAACTATGTGAACGACCCCCGTTGGGACATGCCGAACTATGGCGGTCTGTCACTCATCGACTGGCAGAAGGAAATCTTCCAGACTGCCCTTGCGCAGAACTACAATCTCTCTGTTTCATCAGGCAACAAGAACAGCAACTTCCGCGCTTCTCTGGGCTATGTCAACCAGGAAGGTATCGTGATCAAGACCGGATTCGAGCGCATCAATCTCAAGATGAGCGCCCAGACCACCATCAAGAACAAGCTGACCCTGGGCTTCGACCTGGCACCACAGTTCACCGTTACCAAGGGTGGCAATGTGGACGGCAAGGGCAATTCCGCCCAGCTGGCTCTGACCCTGGCTCCTGTAGCCGAAGCCGAAGCTGGACTTTATACCGGTGCTCAGCCATACACCCGCTATCTATGGGCAGGAAGCGCCGTGAGCCCTATCGCCAACATGGAGTATTCCGGCTATCGCGACGAGAAAATCCGACTCAATGCATCAGCCTTCGCCCGCTATCAGATTCTTCCGGAACTTACTGCCGAGGTTTTGGGCAGCTGGTTGTTCGTCAACAGCGAGCGCCATCGCTTTATCCCAAGCAGCCTCAACAGATATTGGGCTTCTTATCCTGAAGGATATTACAGCGACGGAAGCTGGACGGGCAGCCGCAGCCATAAATATCTGGGACAGGCAACAGCCACCTATAACAAGGATTTTGGCAAGCACCACCTCAACGTGGTGGGCGGATGGTCTGTAGAGATGACCAAGGACGGAAGTTCATTCGCCATCGGTGCCACACAATATCCAAACAACGCCCTGAATGGCGGTTTCTCGGATATGACCACCGTTACCCTGAAGAATGTATCTGCCGTTTACAATACAGAAGATCGCCTGGTTTCTTACTTCGGCCGTGCTGAATATGGCTTCGACAGCCGCTATCTGCTCAACGCCAGCATCCGTAGAGATGGCAGCAGCCGCTTCGGAAAGAACAAGAAATGGGGCACCTTCCCAGCCGTTTCGGGTGCATGGAGAGCCAGCAACGAGAAGTTCTGGAAGAACAGCTGGCTCGTAAACCAGGCAAAGCTTCGCGTAAGCTATGGTGTGAACGGTTCTAACGCCATCCCTAATAATTCGGCTTATGGCGTACTGAGCAACAGCAACTATAGTCAGGATGGTAAGCTGACTACAGGTTTCATTCCGGGCAGCACCGCCAATGATGATCTGGGATGGCAGAAGACGGATTCCTGGAATGCAGGTATCGACCTCGGTCTCTTCAACAACCGCATCTCCCTGGCTGTGGATTACTATATGAAGAATATCCGTGATATGCTCTATCAGATTACCCTGCCTGCCGATATGGGTTACACCCGTGGATACACCAACGTGGGTAACATCCGCAACACCGGTATTGAGTTGGAGCTGAAAACTGAGAACCTGACGGGCAGATTGCGCTGGACCACCAACTTACAGTTCTCCTGGAACAAGAATAAGGTGATAGACCTGGGTGCCAACTCTACCATCTTCACGGGCTATGACAAATCTACCCAGGTAATCGAGGTGGGTCGCCCTGCGGGTGAATACTATCTCTACGATGCCGTGGGCGTTTACGAGACTGCCGAGGATTTGAAGAAATACCCTACTCAGACCGGTTCGGTGGTTGGTACTGTGAGATACCGCGATGTAAGCGGTCCTGATGGTGTGCCAGACGGCAAGATTACCGAGGCCGACCGTGTTCACATGGGCCATCCGCAGCCATCGTGCATCTACGGTATGACCAACACCTTCAAATATAAGAACTGGACAGCTTCCTTCCTCATCACCGCACAGACTGGCGGCAAGATTTATGGCGCCTTAGGCCGTGCCTTCGACCGCCAGGGTATGGGAACATCGGTGAATGTATTGAGAAAGTGGAAGAACATGTGGTTCTCAGAGAGCGATCCGGGCGATGGCCATACACCACGTGCATGGGGAGCGGGTATCAACGAGGAGTATGACAACCGCTGGCTCTACAGCAGCGACTTCATCAAGTTGAAGAACATCACCCTGTCTTACAACTGGCGCATGCCTAAGAAGGCATTCATCAGCAACGTGCGCCTCAGTGCCAGCGTAGAGAATGTGTTCATGATTGATTCATACGATGGTGGATTTTCACCAGAGAGCAACAACTCATCGAGCCGCATCTCAAGCTACGACTACGGAGCATATCCAATGGCAAGAACATTCAATTTTGGTGTAAACATTCAATTCTAAACAAGCAAAACGATTATGAAACTATATCAGTATATTATAATAGGTGTAGCAGCCCTGAGTCTCACAGCTTGTGATGATTTCCTCACGGTTACACCAAAGAACACGGAGACCACTGACAACTTCTACAAGACAGAAGCGCAGATGGACCAGGCACTCACCGGTCTTTACGGCACGCTGAAACCTGTGCCGAAGTATCTCTTCGCCATGAGCGAACTCCGTTCAGACAATACCTGGGTGCTCACCGACAGCAAGCAGAACGACTATGCCGACGTAGCCACCTTCAACGCCAACGGTCTTCTTACCGACAACATCGTGTCAGGATGCTGGAGCGACTACTTCAAGATTGTATCAGCCGCCAACACCTTCCTCGACAAGATAGATGCACTCGACTTCAACGACCTGAAGGTGAAGAAGCAGTATAAGGCAGAGGCACGCTGCATCAGAGCCCTGGCTTATTTCGACCTGGTAAGATTCTTTGGCAGAGTTCCAGCTCCTACGCATATTCTCACCACCAACCAATCGTTTGAGCTGGGACAGAGCGAGGCGGTGGATGTGTATAACAACATCATCGTACCCGACTTGCAATATGCAGTAGAAAATCTCGCAGAGACAGCTTCCGACTATCAGGGCAAGGCACACAACGAGCGCCTTACCCAGGTGGCAGCCAAGGGATTCCTGGGCAAGGTATATCTCACCATGGCAGGCTTCCCACTCAACGACGCCGCCAAGAAAGCAGAGGCAAAGCAACTCTTCAAGGAGGTTATCGATTATGCCACAGCCAAGAACAAGTACTGGATGGCAGACATGGATGCCTGGAACCAGAGCTGGCTGCACGAGAACGACAACAAGTATGCCATCTTCGAGATTCAGTACATAGCAGAAGCAGGACAGGGCAATCCGATGGTTACACTCACCGTGCCTAGCAATCCTGGCACAGACTGGTGCGGCAACAACCTCGTAACAGGTACCCATGTGTATATAGAGCGAGGACTCCAGCGCCACTTCATCGCCAAGGACGAGATTACGGGAGAATATCTTGACAAGCGTGTCGATGGAACCCTTAACCTCAAGGAGACAGTGGATGAGGATGGTAACATCGTAACCAGCGAAGGAAAAACGTTCTATACAAAGTATTTCGAGAGCAAGGTGAAGCGCGCCAAGTTTGGAATGTCGGATATGGATGCCACCATCGTAGATCGCACCTACTGGCCACAGAACTTCCAGCTGCTCCGCATAGAAGACATCATGTTGCTTTATGCAGAGTGCGTGGGTAACACCACCGAAGGCAGAGAACAGGTGAACAGGATTCGCCGACGTGCAGGACTTGCAGACCTGGATATCAACTTATCCGAAGAAGAATTCCAGAAGGCTGTGCAGGATGAACGCAGATACGAACTTGCCGAAGAAGGCGTAAGATGGTTTGACCTGGTTCGCAGAAACGAGTATGTAGATACCATCAAGCAGATGTTCATCGATGATGATGACACCGAGAATGGCACCTACAAGCAATATGCCAACCGTGTGAATGCCGACATGTATCTCTATCCTATCCCACAAAGTCAGATAGAAGTTCGCAAGGGTCTCTATACCCAGAACAAGGGATACTAAAAGCCGAATTTCATCTCAAAAATGAAGGATGAATTGCTTTTCTACACATATTTCATGCCTTGGTAGGCATAATTGACACAAAAAGGCGTGGTTTCGAACGATTTAACCACGCCTTTTGTTTTTTTATTGCGTAATTTTGCAAACAAATCAAATAACAACATAACAATACACAATCAGAAGATGAAGAAATTAATCTGCATTTTATTCGCAGCCATGAGCCTGATGCCAGCGGCTGCCAAGAAACAGCCAGCCGTGGTGATACTCACCGCTGGCCAGTCGAACACCGATGGACGAGTGATGAATACCGACCTTCCTGCCGAAATCCAGAAGCAGAAATACAAATACTGCCAGTGGAGCTTCGGCTCCAGCAGACTCTCGGGCGAAGGCAAGTTCGAGACCTTCTGGCCTCGCATCAACAACAAGAACAAGTCGGGCCGCTGGGCTTACGATGCCATCGTATATTGGAATGTAGAGAAGAAACTGAAGAAGAATTTCTACGTCATCAAGGAGAGTCTGGGCGGCACCGCCATCGACACCCTCTGCCGCAGCACCAGCAATCAATACTGGAATGCTTCGCCCGAATACCTCGCCAAGAACGTGGCTTCCGACAAGGGCGGCAAGAGCCTGCTCAAGGCTTTCACCGAGAATATCGGTGCTTGCATCGACAACCAGCTGAGCCATCTGCCAGAAGGATATGACATCAAATTCATGCTCTGGCACCAGGGAGAAAGCGACCGTCATCAGGCAAAGAATTATTACAAGAACCTGAAGCAGATGATTACTTATATCCGCACTTATCTGGTAGATAAAACCGGTAATAAGAAATATGCCAACCTGCCTATCATCATCGGCGGCATCTCGCACAAGAGCAAGCAGTGGAGCCAAGGCGTAGAAGATGCGCAGCACCGACTCGCCCAGGAAGACAAGAACATCTATGTGGTAGATGTGCCGAACGCCAGCCTGCGCAGCGATGTTCTCCACTTCGATGCCGAGGGTGCTCAGGAGTTGGGCAACAAGATGTTCAAGCTCATCGAAAAGAAGAAGCTTCTCAAGTAAAGACATGAAAGCAATAGGTTACATAATATTTTCACTTTTGAGCATGGTGCCTTCGGGCATTCATGCTCAAAGTATTTCCATCGCCAAGTATGCCGACAACAGGCAGGCGGCACTCTCCTTCACCTTCGATGACGGCTTGAAGGAGCAATACTCCATCCTCTTCCCGAAGATGAAAGAACTGGGCATCAAGGGCACTTTCTGCCTCATCGGTTCACGCATGAACCAGCAGCCCAAGAACCCCGAAAAGCAAACCTTCTCGTGGGAACAGGCAAAGGAAATGGCACAGGACGGGCAGGAAATGACGAGTCATGGCTACGGCCATAAGAACGTATCAAAACTGACCCAGGATGAGCTGCGCTACGAGGTGCAGCACAACGATACCCTCATCTACCAGCACACTGGCGTCTTCCCCCGCACCTATTTCTATCCAGGCAACAGGAAGAGCGACGAGGCGGTGGCATTTTGCAGCAAAGACCGTGTGGGCACGCGCACCTATCAGGTAAGTCTTGGCAGCAAGCGCACCCAGGAATGGTTTGAGAATTACCTGCAAGGAGTGATTGCTAAAGGTGAATGGGCAGTAACGATGACCCACGGCATCCGCATGGGCTACGACAGTTTCGGCGACGAGACCCGCCTATGGAAGATGTTTGATTACGCCCTGGAGCAAGCCCGAAGCGGAAAGCTCTGGATTGCCACCTTCCATGATGTGGCGGCATACCAGCAGGAGCGTGACAACACCACCCTGAAGATAAAAACCAAGAAGAACCAAGTGGTGGTTACCCCGAAGATGAAACTCAACAAAACCATCTTCCAGATGCCGCTCACCCTGGTTATGGATTTCCAGCCCGTCAAGGCGATGCAGGACGGAAAGGAGATTCCTGTAAAATATGAAAACGGAAAATATCTGATTCAGATAGAACCATCAAAAGGAAAGGTGATCATCAGCCGATGATCACCTTTTTCTATTCTTGATACCTTGCGTTTTGCCAGGTATCTAGAATAGGCGAGTTTTACCATGCCATTAAGCATTTTTATACCCGTTTTTCTTGGCATAACCATTTTTTCTCTGTATCTTTGCAAAAGTTAGGCTACAGAAGTCAAGTAAGTACGAACATTCAAAAAGTATCGGATATGACAAATTACAATCTCAGAAAGCTGCCAGCAGGCATCCAGTCGTTCAAGAAAATCAGAGAAGAGAACTATCTCTATGTTGATAAGACCGACATTATTTGGAATTCGATAATCAACGGCTATAAATATAACTTCTTTATCCGTCCTCGCCGATTCGGCAAGTCATTGCTTGTCGATACGCTACAGTCGTACTTCGAAGGAAAGAAAGAACTTTTCGAGGGATTGAAAATCATGTCATTAGAGAAAGAATGGAAATCATATCCCGTTGTTCGACTCGACATGAGCATGGCTGATGCCACCCCCGAAGGCATCAGGGCTTACTTTGACGAGACCTTCGCCAAATACGAAACCCAATATGGCATCACACCAAGATCCCTGACCGCTCTGTCAAACCGATTCAAAAACATCATCGTTGCTGCATACGAACAGACCGGTCTGCAGGTTGCCGTGCTCATTGATGAGTATGATGCACCCCTACAGCACTCCTGGAAGACTCCGGAACACAAGGCATGCACGGAAGTATATCGCACCGTGTTCTCTGTACTTAAGAATGCTGATGAATACGAGAAGCTTGTCTTTATCACAGGCATCACCAAGTTCACTCAGATTTCATTGTTCTCGGTGCTCAACAATCTGACAAACATCAGTTTCTTGCCAGAATATACCACAATCTGCGGTATTACCGAAGAGGAAATCCGGGAGAATTTCATGCCAGAAATTGAAAAAATGGCAACACGTAACAAATGGTCTGTACAGGAAACCCATGATAGATTAAAGGCTTATTACGATGGCTACCACTTCTCAGAAGAAAACATGGTGGACATCTATAATCCTTATAGCCTGGTCAATGCACTACAGCAATCCAGATTGAGTAATTTCTGGGCTGCATCGGGCGCCACCTCTCTCATCCCTAAGTTTGTAAACAATGCCGAGTTGCGCCTAGGCGATTTCGACCATTGCCGCATCCTGCGAAATATACTGGAGCAATCTGACGTAACAGGCGGTGGAGCTGCCCTGTTCCTCTATCAGTCGGGCTATCTCACCATCAAGGACAGCGATGAATTCGGCTACGTCTTGGGATTCCCTAACGAGGAAGTGAAGCAAGCTCTCTATGAGATGGTACTCCCTGCCTTGACCTTGCGAGAGGAAGGCGATATCCAGTCATTGCAAGCCAACCTGTACTACCAGTTAGGAACAGGTCAGTTGGCAGAAGCCATGAAATCCATGAAGGCTCTCATTGCCGATGTGCCATATAGCAACAAGAAGCTTGCCTCCATGGATATGGAAGAACGCTATCGCCTCATTATCAGCACCATCCTCAATGCCATCGGACTGAAGGTTGAAGTGGAACACATGCTCGCCACAGGCAGAATTGACATTCTCGCCACAACTTCAAGATACATCTATGTAATAGAATTAAAGCTGAAGAACAATGGTGGCAAGGAGGCTGCCGTCAAGCAAATCATCTCGAACCAATATCTTGAGCCGTTCAAGGCTGACAAGCGAGAAGTGATAGGACTGGGAATCGAACTGGATGATGAAGGAAAAGGATTGCTGGATTGGGTAAAAGCATAAAGAAGAAAGAAAAGAATAAAAAAAGATATAAAGAAAAGACTATAACAAGAAAAAGATGATCTTGCGTTTGCGAGGTCATCTTTTTTTTATGCCATTTCTTGACTTTTTGGCAAAACACCTATCATATTTGTACGATTTTACATTTTTAAGGACTATAACACAGATGTAATTGAGTTATTTTCACTATCTTTGCATCCGAAGTTATAAACAAATAAGTAATAATCAATTAAGGAAAACTTAAAAGCCATCAATATGATGAACAAGAAACAAAAATATAAATTCATAGGATTATCCTTTGCCATGGCATTGATGTCATCACTCAATAGCCAGGCACAGTTGCTACCTACCCCTACACAAGAGGCCAAGCCGGGCGTAAGATGGTGGTGGATGGGATCTGCCGTAGATAAGGAAAACCTGAAGTGGAA
>ERZ1026866.1620-NODE-1620-length-11169-cov-4.749955_pt1 | contig 11169 bp, 5 predicted proteins | sample MGYA00380163_ERZ1026866 | MGnify/ENA primary metagenome ERZ1026866 (study PRJEB33269, sample SAMEA4719799) | human gut metagenome | biome: human-associated habitat; feature: organic feature; material: feces | place: Cameroon | collected 2013-10 ...
AAGTAACCTTGCAGAATGTCAGACAGCATACAATGATTACCTGAATGTTCTGAAAGAAGCGGGACGTTATGCGGCAGCTGCAGCCTTTGGTATCAAGAGCGATGAGGGCGAAGAAAACGGATGGCTCGTAGGATGCTTCAGTACACCATATATGTTCTCAGCACTTGGACAGAAGAACAATGCAGCCGGATGGAATCCAATCGGTTCTGCATGGGCACTTCTGAACGCATATGAGTACTATCTGTACACAGAAGACACAGATTACCTGAAAAACGAATTGTATCCATCTCTGAAAGAAGTTGCAAACTTCTGGAATGAGGCTCTTTACTGGAGTGAGTATCAGCAGCGTTATGTATCAGCTCCTTCTTACTCACCGGAGAACGGACCGATCGTAAATGGTGCATCTTATGATCAGCAGTTTATCTGGCAGCACTTTGAGAATACGATCCAGGCAGCAGAGACATTAGGAGTTGATGCAGATCTGGTTGCAGAGTGGAAAGAAAAACAGTCCAAACTTGATCCTGTATTAGTTGGAGACGACGGACAGGTAAAAGAGTGGTATGAAGAAACACATTTCGGAAAAGCACAGGCAGGAGACCTTGGTGAGATTGATATCCCACAGTGGAGACAGAGCCTTGGCGCACAGAGTGGAGGAGTACAGCCACCGCACCGCCATCTGTCACATCTGATGGCATTATATCCATGTAACATGATCAGCAAAGACAATCCGGAATTCATGGATGCAGCAATCGTATCCCTGAACGAAAGAGGACTGGATGCAACAGGTTGGTCAAAAGCACACAAACTGAACCTTTGGGCACGTACAGGACACTCTAAGGAGGCATTCCAGATCGTACAGTCTGCAGTTGGTGGTGGAAATTCTGGATTCCTGACAAATCTTCTTTCATCACACGGTGGAGGAGAAAACTACAAAGGATACCCAATCTTCCAGATTGATGGTAACTTCGGTTATACAGCAGGTGTAAATGAGATGCTTCTTCAGAGCCAGCTTGGTTATGTACAGTTCCTGCCGACAATCCCAGAGCAGTGGAACACAGGACATGTAGAAGGTATCGTTGCAAGAGGCAACTTTGAGATCGGCATGAACTGGTCAGAAGGTAAAGCAGACCGTTTCAAGATCAAATCAAGAAATGGAAATACATTTACAGGCGAATACGAGAATATCGCAGCTTACACAGTAAAGAAATCTGACGGAACGAAGGTAGAGACAACAGTTCTCTCAGACAACAAGATTTCCTTCCCGACAGAGGCTGGAGAAACTTACACAATTGACTTCAATTCAACACCTGAGAAACTTCAGGGCGTAATCGATCAGGCGAAAGATCTTCTGGATAAAATGGGAGGTAAAGTTCTTGATGTACAGAAAGCACATCTTGTGGAACTAATCCAGGCAGCAGAGAAGGTTGTAGAAGAAGAGAAATCAGATGAGTATTATGACAATACACAGATTCTTCTCAAAGCAATCAAGGTTGGAGAAGCAGCAATCGAATTAAGAGATTCCTGCAGTGAAGCAGAAGAAGTATATGAAGGAAGAGATGTAAACGAAGATTGGGCAAGCTATGTTAATACAGCAGCAGATCTGGACAACCAGTTAGATGCAGCAATAGAACTTCTGCAAGACAAAGAATGCACAGTTACCGAGCTGAATCTGATGAAGAAGAGTGTTGATAAGGCGAAAGATGCACTTCTTGGAATTTGGGATAAATTGATAGTAACAATTAAACCAACGGATAAGGAAATGCTCGGAGCGGAAGATAAAGTTACGATTTCCAGCGAGTTTGATGATCTCCAGATCAGATATACAACAGATGGAAATGATCCAATGTGGTTCTCTGATGAGTACACAAAACCATTTGCACTCACAAAATCAAAAGAAACAGTAAAAGCTGCATTATTCCTTGGAAGACGCCAGATGAGTGCTGTATTTACAGCGGACTATGTAAATGAAGTTGCATTAGGTACAGCAGAAAGTTTGGAACAGGATTATAGCTCTGTTACAGATAACGGAACATCCGGCGACAGCGCAAACGTTGCAAAGGCATTAGACGGAAAGAATAATGAAGCATGGTATCCATCAGTGTTTCCGACATCACTCGAAGTTACTTTTGATGATCCGGTAAAGGTAAATGCAGCGGAAGTTGCATTAGACTGGTTCTGGCCAGGATACTACGGTATTGATGATTTGGACATTGAGTACTGGAATGGAACTGAGTGGATTGCAGTAGTTAAGGGAGAGGAGTTAGGCGCACAGTCCAAGGTATTTTCATTTGACGAATTTGAGGCAGAAAAAGTAAGACTTAACCTTAATAAGCCAGCACCGTACTATTTCTTCTACGGTAATGTTGGTATTGATGCATTCAGACTGTTTAACCTGAGCGACAAAGTAACAACAGATAAGAGTCTTTTAGATCAGGTAATCTCTGTAGCACAGAAATGTGTGGACAATGGAGAAGTAGATGAAGCAATCGAGAGTGTACAGGAGAGCTTTAACAAGGTATTTGCTTATGCGAAATCAGTCAGTGCAAATATCCAGTCCAGTCAGAGCACAATTGATGGCACGAGAGATGCATTGATTGAAGAAATCAAGAAACTTGGATTTAAAGCAGGAGATAAGACGAATCTGCAGAATCACTATACATTATACAGTGCATTAGATCTTGATCAGTATATTGATGGAGTAGAGAAAGATGCATTTGTGGAAGCACTTGAGAATGCGAAAGCAGTAATTGAAGATGGTGATGCAATGGAGGCAGATGTTGTAGAGGCAGATCAGCAGCTTCTTCGTGCAGCAGATGCATTGATCAAGAAAGGGGACAAGACGTCTCTTCAGAAACTGGTAGATTCCACAGCTGATTATAAGAAAGAGAATTATCTCAGCGCAGGATGGAATACATTCGAAGCAGCACTTGATGCAGCGAAGAAAGTACTTGCAGATGAGTCTGCAACACAGGAAGACGTAGACAAGGCAAAAGAAGTTCTTACATCAGCAATGACAGCACTTCGTTACAAAGCAGACAAGTCCGTACTGGAAGAGATCATTGGAAAAGCAAAAGCAATGGATCTGACCGGATACAGCGCAGAAAATGTTGCACTGTTCAATGCGGCTCTTGCTAAAGCAGAAGCAGTTATGGCAAACGAGGAACTTTCTGTTTACGAACAGCCAATCGTTGACGCAGCAGTTCTTGATCTGCAGAACGCGATTAAAGCTTTGAATGATGAGAAAGAAAATGCATCAAAACCATCCGACTCATCAAAACCGTCGAACCCATCAAAACCGGGAAGTGGAAATGGAAACGGTGCTACAGGATCTGACAAGAATAATGGATCAGGTTCTGATGGAAAACATCAGGCAACAACAGCAGGCAAGCAGAATGGCGGAAACACAGTGAGAGGAACAAACGGAAAAGCAACTAAGACAGGTGATGTTACACCAATCATTCCGGCGGCAGCAGGTGTTATTCTTTCAATGGCAGCAATTGTTGTTGTACTGAAAAAAAGAAAAAGATAATAAAAAAGAATCAAGAAGTGGAACAGAAATCAAGAATGGTGAAATTCAGAAAACAGTAACACGGAAAGATTCGTGAGAGATGAGAGGACTTTTTTGACGAAGTCCTCTCTTTTTTGAGTGATTAAAAAATCTATATCCCCCTACTAGGCTTGCGGTAACATTCTATTTTTAATAAAATAAGTAGCAGTGAGAGAAAATAGACAGCATGAGGAGAAAACGATGAAACGAAGAAAATTGCTACGAGCTATTGCAGCAGTATTAACTACTTGCATGTTGGCAGGTTGTGTACTTACAGGCTGTGGAAGCAAATCAGACAATGCAAATAAAGAGACTACACAAAGCGGGTCTACACTAATCTATGGAAGTAATGATTACACAAGGATCAATCCGGCTATTGATGAGCATGGAGAGATTAATTTGCTTCTGTTTGACGGTCTGACAGCACATGATGAGAATAATGAGGTAGTACCGGGACTGGCAGAATCCTGGGAGTTGGATGACGCGACAAATACTTATACATTCCATCTTAGGGATGATGTAAAATGGCAAGATGGAGAGAAATTTACAGCAGATGATGTTGAGTTTACGATCAAAGCAATCATGGATCCGGACAATGAATCAGAGATTGCTTCTAATTACGAGGATGTTACAGCAATCAATGTGATCGATGATAAGACGATCTCTTTTACACTTCAGGATAAGAATGTGGCATTTCTCGACTATATGACAATTGGTATCCTTCCGAAACACTTACTGGAAGGCAAGGATATGCAGACAGATGAATATTTCCATAATCCAATCGGAACGGGTCCGTACAAGATTCAGGAGTGGGATGAAGGACAGAGTATTACACTTATAAAGAATGAGGATTATTATAAAGGAGCTCCGAAGATTGATACAATCGTGTTTAAGATTGTACCGGATGATAATGCAAAGGCACTCCAGTTAAAATCCGGTGAGATCAATCTGGCAAAGGTGACACCAAAAGATGCACAGAATTTCATAGATGATGATACTTTTACAGTTTATGATATGAAGACAGCAGATTACAGAGGCATCCTTTATAACTTTAATAATGAGTTCTGGCAGAGGAACAAAGATGCAATTCCGGCAATCAGCTATGCAATCGATCGTCAGAAGATGGTAGACAGTGTTCTTCTGGGAGAAGGAATTGTAGCTTATGGTTCGCTTCAGAGAAATAAATATAATAATGAAGATGTAGAGAAATACTCTTATGATCCGGCGAAAGCAAAAGAAGTGTTAGAAGCGGCTGGCTGGACATTGGGAGATGACGGAATCTATGAGAGAAACGGAGAGAAGCTTTCTTTTACAATCAATGTGATGGAAGGTGATCAGGTGCGCGCAGATCTTGCGGCTATCGCATGTCAGCAGCTGAAAGAAGTTGGAGTTGATGCAAAAGCACAGGTTCAGTCAGAAATCGACTGGGCAAATCAGGAAGCATTTCTAATCGGATGGGGAAGTCCGTTTGATGCTGATGACCATACATATAAAGTGTTTGGTACAGATAAAGGAAGTAATTACAGTGGATATTCCAATGAACGAGTAGACACTTATCTGACACAGGCAAGACAGACAAGTGATGAGAATGAACGTAAAGAAGCATATGCAAAGTTTCAGATTGCACTTGCAGAAGATCCGGCATATACATTCTTCTGTTATTGCGATGTAGATTATGTGACGAATAAGAAAATCCAGGGAATTACAAAGGATACAGTTCTTGGCCATCATGGTGTTGGAATTTTCTGGAATGTAGAGGATTGGACGATCGAATGAAAATAGAAGAAATACTGGCAGTGAAGCATTTGTCAGTTGAATTTCAAACTTCAGATGGAAAGAAACAAGTAGTAAAGGACGTCTCCTTGTCGTTAAGACAAGGGGAGGTCCTTGCTCTTGTTGGAGAGTCAGGATGTGGAAAGACTGTACTGTGCCGATCAATTTTGAAATTACTGCCCAAGAGTGCGTCTGTGACAGGTGAAGCCATTCAATATAAAGATCAGAACCTGATCGGATATAATGAAAAAGAGATGCAGCAGATCCGAGGACATGGAATCGCGATGGTCTTTCAGGATCCACAGAGTACGTTAAACCCGACGATGACAGTTGGAAGTCAGATAGAAGAGGCTATTTTGCTGCATGAAAAAGCTTTAAAGCAGAATAAAAAGGAATCAGCAAAAGAGCGGGCAATCGAACTGATGAAGCTCGTTGGGATCAAAGACGCAGAGCAGTGTTATGATCTATATCCGTATCATTTTTCAGGTGGAATGCGTCAGAGATGTGTGCTTGCAATAGCACTTGCCTCAAATCCAAAGCTTTTAATTGCGGATGAACCGACAACAGCGCTGGATGTGACAATCCAGGCGGAGATTCTGAAACTGTTGAAAAAATTACAGAAAGAATTGAATTTAAGTATTCTGTTTATCACACATGATCTCGGAGTTGTTGCTCAGATTGCAGACCGGGTTGCTGTAATGCAGGATGGAAATATCGTGGAATTGGAAGAAGCAAAACAGCTTTTCACAGCTCCAAAACATTCTTATACAAAGAAATTGATTCATGATCATCCTTATTATATGCATAGAAATGAATCAAAATTAATAAGTGAATCAGAATTGCATGAAAAACTGGTAGAAATCTCACATTTGTCCTACTTCTATCCTTTAGATAGAAAAAGGGTGTTTCAAGCGGTGAAAGATGTGTCCTTTGAGATAAGAAGAGACGAGATTTTTGGACTGGTAGGTGAGTCGGGATCTGGAAAGTCAACGGTTGGAAAATGTCTGATGGGAATTCTAAGTCCGGAAGCAGAAACATTTTCTTATGATGGGATAAATCTTCTTGATAAAAAAGCAAAAAAGAAAAATGCGAGAAGACTGCAAAAAGAGCGGCAGATGATCTTTCAGGATTCAACATCTTCCTTAAACCAGAAAATGAAGGTAGAGAAGATCCTTGCAGAGCCATTGGAAATACATAAAGTATTTTCTGACAAGAAAGAACAACATGATTTTTTATGTGAAATGATGGAAGAAGTGGAATTGCAGGAAGAACAGCTTCACGTGTGGCCACCGGAGTTGTCAGGCGGACAAAGACAGAGAGTTGCAATCGCAAGAGCATTTGCAATGAAGCCGAAGCTCTTGATCGCAGATGAACCAATCGCTTCGTTGGATGTAACTACACAGGCACAGATGGTGAAGCTGTTTCGGCATTTACAAAGAGAACATGACTGTGCAATCCTTTTTATTGCGCATGATCTTTCAATGGTGCGTCTGTTGTGCGACCGTGTCGGAGTGATGAAGGATGGAAAACTTGTGGAGATAGGAGAAACCGAGCAGGTGTTTGAACATCCACAGCATTTATATACGAAGAAACTTTTGGAGGCGATTCCGATTCCGGAGATTTCAGGAGAGGAGCAGAGTGATGAAGAAACAATGGCTTAGAAAAATCGGACTGATCTTGCTATCTGTTTTTGTGCTCTCACTTCTTGTGTTTGTAATGTCGCGGCTGGCGCCCGGGGATCCGCTGGTTTCTTATTATGGAGAACGTGCGGAGAGAATGTCGGTGGAAGAACATGAGCATGCCATGGAACGACTTGGATTAAACGAACCTATCCCTGTTCAGTATGTGAAATGGCTTGGAAATGCATTTCAGGGGGATTTTGGAATCTCTTATAAATATAAGCAAGATGTTCTTACAGTGATCGAGGGACGTTTAGTCAATACATTATTGCTTGGCGGAATTGGCTTTATTCTGACATTTGGACTGGCACTTTTGCTTGGAATTTTCTGTGTGTATTATGAAAATCAGCTTCTAGACCGGATTTTGCGTAAGGTGGGAACAATCACAAGCTGTATTCCGGAATTCTGGTTGTCACTTATATTGATTTTGATTTTTAGTGTGAATCTAAAGCTCCTTCCGGGAAGTGGGGCATATGATCTTGGTCAATCGGCAAATCTGTTGAGCAGATTGACGCATCTGATTCTTCCGCTGACAGTTGTTGTGCTGAGCCACCTTTGGTATTATGCGTATCTGATCCGTAACCGATTGTTGGAAGAAACTAGAAAAGACTATGTTTTACTGGCAAAGGCAAAAGGAATGTCACGAAAAAGAGTATTGTTCTTTCACTGTGTGAAAAATATTATGCCATCGTTCATCAGTCTGATGGCAATTTCACTTCAGCATGTGATCGAAGGGACGTATATCGTGGAAATGGTATTTTCCTATCCGGGAATCGGAACGCTTTCTTTTGAAAGTGCAAAATATCATGACTATAATATGCTGATGGTGCTTTGCGTATTTACCGGTATTTTTGTTATTGCAGGAAATGTGATCGGACAGTCTGTCAGTGAATGGATCGATCCAAGAATGAAAGAGATAAAAATGACAGGAAAGGCAGATAGGGTATAAGGTGGAGAAAATGAAAAAAGCGAAAAAAAATAATGCCGTTATCATTGCCGGAAGTATTCTTGCAGTCATTGTATTTGCCTGTGTTTTCTGTCGTTTCTTTATGACGAAAGACCCTACATACATGGATCTGAAGAACTGCAACATTTCACCGAATAAAGAGTTCTTTTTTGGAACGGATACGATGGGAAGAGATATTTTTTCAATGATTTTATACGGTGGTAGAATATCGTTGTTTATCGGGTTGATATCCACCGTGTTATCGACTACGATTGCGGTGATCTACGGATCCTTCAGTGGAATCGCACCGGAGTGGATTGATGAACTGATGATGCGTTTTACAGAAATTTTATTGAGTATTCCTTCAATTCTGTTAATTATCTTTCTTCAGGCACTGGCAGGAAAGAACTCAGTTGTTGCAATCACCATAGTAATTGGTCTTACCAGTTGGATGAATATCGCAAAAATGGTACGTACCGAGGTTCGACAACTCCGTGAGAGTGAATATCTGATTGCTGCAAAATGTATGGGTGGAAGTTTCTGGCATATTTTACGTGTACATTTGCTGCCGAATTTTGTTTCATCGATTATGTTTATGGTCGTGATGAACATCAGAAGTGCAATTATAGCAGAGTCAACATTGAGCTTTCTTGGGATTGGTCTTCCGATGGAAATTATTTCCTGGGGGAGCATGCTCTCGCTTTCTGAAAAGGCATTGATGACAAACTCCTGGTGGATCATTCTGATTCCGGGAATCGTGCTTGTAATCACGTTACTGTGTATTACAGAGCTGGGAGAAGCTTTGCGTAAAAATGTGAATCAGAAAGAAGGCAATTTATAGAAAATTTCTATAGAAAAGTTTGATAATCTATAGTAAAAATGTTATACTGAAAAACAGAAGCCTGGAGGTTAAAATACCTGAATGAATAGGTAAAGGAGAACGGTAGAATGGTAACAGTAAATGCTATGGGAGATAAATGCCCGGTTCCGGTAATTAAGACAAAGAAAGCATTAGATGCTTTGACAGCTCCGGAGACAATAGAAGTTCTCGTTGATAATGAGACAGCAGTGGCTAATGTGACAAAGATGGCACAGAGTACAGGCGCAACAGTAACACAGGAGAGGCTTGGAGAGGATGAATATAAAGTGACAATCCAGGCGCTTGCAGGAGAAGGAACTCAGACAGCACCGGCGGGTGCGGTTTGCGATTGTGTTCCAACAGGGGATACGGTAGTTGTGATTTCTTCTGACAAGATGGGAAGTGGAAATGATGAGCTCGGAAAAGTGCTGATCAAAGGTTGCATCTTTGCAATCACACAGCTTGATGAGCTTCCAAAGAAGATGATCTTCTACAACGGTGGCGCTAAGATCACATGTGAAGGATCTGACTCTCTGGAGGATCTGAAGAATCTGGAAAGCCAGGGCGTTGAGATTGTGACTTGCGGAACATGTCTGGATTATTATGGAATGAAAGACAAGCTTGCAGTAGGAACAGTTACAAATATGTATGACATTGTCGAGTCTATGAATAATGCAGGTAAGATTGTGAAACCTTGTTAGAAACATAGGAACAGTTACAGTAATTTGAAAATGTGATGGAAAAGCTGCTGCAACAGCTTTTTTGTATATCGAGGGAATTATTTTGAAAAAGCATTCGAAAGGAAGTGGGCGAAATGAGTAAGGGACTCAAAGAGATTCATCTGACACAGATGACAAAGACAGCTGGTTGAGCGGCCAAAATCGGTCCTGAGACCCTTGCCCAGGTTCTGGGTAAGCTGCCTAAATTTTCCGATGAGCGTCTGCTTGTCGGTGTTGAGACATCAGATGATGCCGCAATTTATAAAATATCGGATGAGACTGCCATGATACAGACACTGGATTTCTTCACACCGGTTGTGGACGATCCGTATCTGTTCGGACAGATTGCAGCGGCGAACTCCTTAAGTGACGTATATGCAATGGGAGGAGAGCCGAAGGTTGCATTGAATATTGTATGTTTTCCAAATTGTCTGGATCCGGAGATCTTAGGGGAGATCTTGCGAGGAGGAGCAGACAAGGTGTTAGAAGCAGGAGCCGTTCTGGTCGGAGGTCATTCGGTGCAGGATGATGAACCGAAATACGGACTCTCGGTAACAGGCTTCGTTCACCCGGATAAGATTTATAAGAATTACGGGTGTCAGCCGGGAGATGTGCTGGTTCTGACCAAACAGCTTGGAAGTGGTATTGTGAATACAACAGTGAAAGCACAGATGGCTTCCAAAGCAGCCGCAGATGAAGCTGCGAAAGTAATGGCTTCATTGAATCAGAAAGCGAAAAGAGCAATGGAGAAACACACGATCCACGCATGTACAGATGTGACGGGATTTGGATTGCTGGGACATTGTACAGAGATGGCCGAGGCAAGTGAAATGACTCTGGAATTATATCCGGAGCAGATAGAATATATGACAGAAGCGATTGCATATGCAAGAATGGGACTCGTTCCTGCAGGAGCATATAAGAACCGGGAGTTTGCAGCAGAAGGACTGGATGCAGGAGATGTCGAGGAGGTCTATTTAGATCTGATCAGTGATCCGCAGACTTCAGGAGGACTTCTTGTCAGTGTCCCAAGAGAAGAATTAGACAGTCTGTTAGCAGACTTTGAGGCAGTGGGAATGGAGACGAAAGTTTCTGTTGTAGGCTGTGTTAAAGAGCGGCAGGAAAAACTCATCCAACTAAAAAAAGGAAAAATGGAAATGCTGTAAGAGATTTCTTGTTACTGTTCACAGTGCTCTGTGAGCAGTAACGGTTTCTTGCGGCATTTCGCTGTAGAAAGAGAAAATAAGGAGCAGCAGTAGTTGGAACAGTCAGATCAGAATAAGAAAAGAGAAAATTTACAGAAAGAAAAGAATCAGATCTTCCGCCTGCTTCCGCGAGTAGATGACTTGATGAAGAAAGAAAATGTTCAGAGACTGGCAGAGAAAGAAGGATATGAGCGTGTTCTCGGAGCAGTCAGAGATTCTGTGGAGAATCTGAGAAATGAAATCTCACAAGGAATCAAAAAGGGAATCAGTGAGCATGAAGCAAAAGAAATGATTCAGAAATTTCTGTATGAGATAGAATCAAGTTCAAGGAAATCAGAGGTGAACCATCTTCTGGAACAAGAACAGAAAAAGGAGATTCAACCGGTTTATAACGGAACAGGAGTAATCCTTCATACCGGACTTGGACGTGCACCGCTTAGT
>ERZ1026866.1621-NODE-1621-length-11164-cov-30.182195_pt1 | contig 11164 bp, 9 predicted proteins | sample MGYA00380163_ERZ1026866 | MGnify/ENA primary metagenome ERZ1026866 (study PRJEB33269, sample SAMEA4719799) | human gut metagenome | biome: human-associated habitat; feature: organic feature; material: feces | place: Cameroon | collected 2013-10 ...
ATCTGCTTCCAAAATTCTTAAAAGTAATATAGCTTATTTCAGCATTTTGAATTTTCTCTATTTCTTTTTGCAAATTATCTTTATCTAGTTTTATAAGAGATAAATGCTCTAATGGCTGTGATAATTCATAATCTTCAAGATGCTTTCTCCATTTAGATATAGTTTTATCGTCCATTTCTACAGGACTTGCTAAACCCACAAAACTATTATCATCAATTTTTATCTCTTCATCATTAAAGTTTGAATAGCTTCCGTCTCCTGAATATCTAAAAGTTGTTAAAAACTTATAATCTTTATCATATAGATTCCATATTAATGTTGAAGCAAACTTATTCATCATTGTATTATCAACAAAAACATCTTTATAAAAATCATAACTGTATGTTCTGCCTTCTATTAGTAAAACACTTAAAATATGAGAAGTATTTTTTATAAAGTCAGCAACTTCTTTTCTTAAACTTTTTATCTCTTCTTTTAAATTCTCATCAAAGTTTTGAGGAATCTTTTTTAATTCTTTATTATTTTTTATATCAAACAAGCTTAAAGAATAATCACTATTCAAAACCAATTTATAATTTTTATTCAATACTTTTTCACCTTTAGCATTAAATCCTAAATCAGATGAGTATCTTAATTGGAATTCATCATAGTCAATATCCATTTTTTCCATCACTTCTTCAATCAATTTATCAGCTTCATAACGAACTTCAGATTTTTTTGTGCTTGTATATATTTTATACAATAACCTAAGTGCATACTTACTTTCACTATTTAATTTAATTATTAAAAGAGAAAGTTTTGTATCTTGTTCTTTTTTATATATATTATACAGAGCATCATCGCCTCCATATATTCCATAAATAAAAGCGGCTGTTTCTTTATTATTTTCATCATAAACATTTTTAATAAACTCTATAAATGAATCTTTATCAAGCAAATTAATTATATTATCAATCTGCACTAATTTTTTTACATCTCTTTTAAGAAGCAAATATTCCAAATATATATATTTTAAAACTTTATTATCAACTTCTCTCGATTTATCTTTTATTACAACCTTATAATCATTTATAAAGCTTACTTTCTTATCATCTTTTTTATTATAATTATCTTCAACATACTTTTCTGCTTCTTCTATGGTTTTGAAATTATAATTATTAGTAACCGATGAAAGCTCTTCAGTAAACTCTGTTTCTAATCTCTTTTTTAATGCCAAAACTTTTTTATTTGTATCTTTTGATATAGCATTATATACTTCTCTTACATTCTCTTTTGTGATAGTTATATAATCTCTTGATACTAAATCATATTCTTCATTATTTCCTATAAGTACATAAACTTTGTGAGAACCATAAAATGCCTGCATATATACTCTAAATCTTAAAGGTAATTTTTTATATAATATTTCATAGTTAGCACAAAAATCACTAATATCTGATACTTTACTTAAATCCCAATTTGCTAATGAATCATAAGAGTCATAGCTGTCAGTATATTTAAACATTGAGTACATTTTACTTAATTTTTTTGTATTACATTTATCTAAAGGTTGATTAAAAGAATCTGCAGAATAAAACATAGATTCCATAGTTTTTACATTAGATACATTCCAACTATTTAAAGGCTGATTAAATTTTTTACATCGGCAAAACATCTCATACATATTTTCAACCTTTGAAGTATTCCATTTATCTAAAGGCTGATTAAAAAAAAGAGCAGAATGAAACATAGCTTCCATAGTTTTTACATTAGATACATTCCAACTATTTAAAGGCTGATTAAAAGAATCACATGCTTTAAACATATAACTCATATCTTCAACTTTACTAACATTCCAATTATTTATATTCTGATTAAATGCTTTAGCAAAACTAAACATACCTTTCATATTTGTAACATTAGAAGTATCCCACTCTTCTATGCCATCAAAATCTTTTCTTTCACTTTTCTGAAAAAGATAACTCATATCTGTAATAAGGCTTGTATCTACACAACTAAGTTTTATACCATCAGTAAATACTAAATTTTTTAATTCTTCTTTTGTTTGCGGTTTATATTTTTTCATAAATCCTCTCAGTATTAGTTTACATAACTTTTACTTATATAGTATATAAGATATTAGATGAATTTCTATATTATAAATTATTTTTTATTAATAATTTTTTCTAATTTTTAGTAATAATTCATAATAAAAAATCAAATTAGTTTATCTTAGTTTGTAAATTATTATAATAATAATATTGAAAAAATATCATTTTTATTATAATATTATTTCAATTATTAAAAATAAGGACTTTTTTATGACAACTAACAGAGAAGAATTAGAAGCTCTTTTATATCAAACTAGATTAAAAATAGAAGATAATCAAAAAGATGAAATGTTAAATAGATTAAATAAAGATTTAGCTTTTATAGAAGAATTATTTGATGTAAATGTTGATAATATAGACCCTTTATATCATGTTATTGATTTGCCTGAATATTTGAGAGAAGATGTTGCAGGAGACACTTTAAAAAATGAAGTAATAATGGATTTATGCAGAAGCGGTGAATATGGTTATATAGTAGTTCCTGCTGTACCTGCTGCTTTAGAAAATAGCGAACACCAAGCTAAAAAATCTAATTAAAAAATAATTTATAATAAGGTTTCAAATACTCATAATGAACTATTCTTATGATGACAGAGAAAGCATAAAAAAAGAAAAGAAAAATGCATTAAAATCTATATTAAAGCCTTTTATATTTATATATTATAGAAGCAACAATTTATTATATAAAACTATAGCAAGGCTTATTTTAGGTTTTATTATAGCATTTATACTCTTTGGAATCATTACGCTTTTTGTACGTTTTGATAAGATGAAAAGTTCAACTATGATGAATACCATTGAACCAAATAAAATTGTTATTACCTCAAAATTAAGATATGCTCTCGCAATAAAGCCTTTCATATCAAAACTAACAGGAAAAACTATAGTATTTTCTAGACCTAAGAGGGGGGATATAGTCTTTATAGTTGATCCTAGAAGCAAAAAAGAAAATATTTTTAAAAAGTTTATATCATATACAGTTTATTTTTTCACTTTTGGAAATGTTAATATATCCAACACAAGATATTTAGTAAAGAGAGTAATAGGTCTTCCAAATGAAACCATAGAAATAAAGAACAAAACTGTATATATAAATGGAACTGAATTAAATGAACCTTGGGCAAATATTGGAAAAGATAATAGAATATTAGAAAGTAATATATCTTCGAGGGATAATTTTGGACCTTACATTATAGGCTATAATGAATATTTTGTATTATCAGACAATAGAGACTATGCATACGACAGCAGGGACTTTGGAAGTATTCATTTCTCACTCATAGACGGCAAGGTTATATCTTATTAAATAAAATGCTTGAAAAATATTATATAAATGATATAATATTTTAATTAAAAACTGAAAATTATAATTTTTTATAAGGATATATATTTATGAATGCTTTACTAACTTTAGGAATAATCGTTTATTCAATAATTTGTGTATTACTACTTTTACTTATAATAATACAAGGCGGTAAAGCAGAAGGCTTATTTTCTAGTGCTCAAGCAAATGTACTTGGAAGCCAAAGAGGAAATGCTCTAACTAAAGCAACTACTATTTTATCTACAATATTTATCGTTGGAGCTTTACTTATATCTATGGCTATAAGCACTCAAAAAACTGCTTTCGACCAAGCAACTACTACTCCTAATATACCAACAACACAACAAGTGCCAGCAACAAATAATACTTTACCAAACACTAATTTGAATACTAATAATTAATTGATTAATTTAAGAATTGAAATATTTAATTGTAAAATAAATAATAATAGAAGAAGTATTTATATATTATCATAAATATATAATGCTTCTTCTATATTATTATTATCATCTATTTTTAATATCTTTTTTTGACCAGAATCTTTAAATCCGTTTTTTATATAAAATCTTTTAGCCTCTTCATTCTTGTCAAAAACATAAAGACATAAGTTTTTATACCCATTATCTTTCATATATGATATACAATGATTTAATAATTCACTGCCTATACCAGAACCTTGATAAACTGGGTGAACATATAAAGACATTATCTCTCCATAGTTTTCTATGTTGTATCTATTATTACCGCAAGATATAGCACCTATAACATTATCATCTAATAAAGCAATATGCACTTCTCTTGTCTTTGTCTTTATACCCTCAGAAAACTCCTCACACCAATCATCTAAATATATCTTTTTTAAAAAATCTTCTGATACAATATCCTTATAAGATTGCTTCCAACATATAGCATGAAGCTTACTTATATAAAATACATCATCTATATTAGCTTTTCTTATAATTAAATTCATATTGTTACTCAATTTTTTATTTATTCATTATAAGCTTCTTCAGCACTCATTAAAAGGTCAGTGTCATCTGTATTTTTAACAGGCTTTTCTTCTTCTTTTTTCTCTTCTTTTTGATTTTTATCAACAGCAGGGTTTTTATTTTCTAGATATTCTTCTAATTTTTCTTTAACCTTGTCTACACCGCCCATATTAAGAGCCTCTCTAATCTGTATCTCAAGTTCCATACGCATTTTAGGGTCTGCTGCAAGAAGTTCTCTTACCTTCTCTTTACCTTGGGCAATCTGCTCTCCATTATAGTAGAACCAAGCACCGCTTCTTGTGATGATTTTTGCTTCCATTGCTAAATCTATTAAAAGTCCCTCAGAAGATATACCCTTACCAAATATTATCTCTAGATTAACCACTTTAAATGGTGAAGATAATTTATTTTTTACAACTTTTATTTTTACTTTATGACCTATAGTATCATCGCCTTTTTTAATCCATTCAGTTCTTCTAATATCAAGCCTTACAGAAGAATAGAATTTCAAAGCCTTACCGCCTGTAGTAGTTTCAGTAGGACCAGCACCATAACCAGTAGTAGCAATGTTTTGTCTTAATTGGTTAATAAATATTACAGCAGTATTTGTGTTGCTTATTATAGCAGTAAGTTTTCTTAAAGCATGGCTCATAAGTCTAGCCTGTAAAGCAATATGAGCGTCCCCTATATCTCCTGCAAGTTCTGCCTTTGAAACAAGTGCTGCAACAGAGTCCACAACAACAATATCAAAAGCAGTAGAAGATACAACTTTTTCTAATATTTCAAGAGCCTCTTCACCAGAGTTTGGCTGAGAAATATATAAATTATCAATATCAACACCCAAAGCACTGGCATACACTGGGTCTAAAGCATGTTCAGCATCTATAAAAGCAGCATAACCGCCTGCCTTTTGTGCTTCTGCTATAATGTGTAAAGTGAGTGTAGTTTTACCAGAAGCTTCATGCCCGTAAATCTCTATAATTCTACCGCGAGGAACTCCACCTACTCCTAAAGCGTGGTCTAAAGTTAATGCCCCTGTAGAAATAACATCAACATTAACAGTTTTATTGCTTCCAAGCCTCATAAAAGAGCCCGGACCGTATTTTTTATTTATCTGATCGGTAATAGCTTCTATTGCTTCGCTTTTACCGTCTTTTTTTACTTCAGCTGTTTCTTTCTTCTTAGTAGCCATATTCTCTCCAAAAAATTATTAACTTAAATATCATTTATAAAATTTATTATATTGTACAAAAATACATTATTTTGTCAAGATATTATTATAAATAAAACTAAAAAATAATCATTTTATATAAATAAAATTATTTAAAATATCAAATTATAATTTATAATATATAGCGATAAAAATAATAATAAAAAAGTTTATTTAAGGAAATTAATTTATGAAGAAATTGTTGTTATTACTACTATTAAGCATTTTACTCTATAGCTGTAAAGAAACTAATATAGATTATTCTGATAAAAATAACTGGCTTCAAATATCAGAAGATAAAAATAATGAAGTTGATGTATTTTATCTATATCCAACAGTATGGTATGGAGAAGGCACTAATAAAGACTTTGTATGCCCTATAGATTTTAAGCCTATGAGAGAAAATGCTACTAATGCTTTAATATCTCAAAGCAGTGTATTTGAAGAAGTAGGAAATATATATGCTCCTTTCTACAGACAAGCAGATGCCCTATATATATTAGATACAAACAATAATATAAAAAACAAAGAAAAATATTTTAACGACATACCAAAAAAAGATGCTCTAGCAGCATTTGATTATTTTATTAAAAATTTCAATAACAATAAACCTTTTATATTAATGGGGCATTCACAAGGTGCTATGATGATAAAAGAAATATTGAAAGACTATTTCAAAACTAATGAAAACTTAAACAATAGATTGGTTGCTGCATATATTATAGGATATTCTGTTACAACAAATGATTTAATAGAGAATCCTCATTTAAAATTTGCGAAAGGAGAATATGATACTGGTGTAATAATTTCTTATGATGTAGAAAGCCCAGAATTTAATGGTTATAACCCTACCCTTCTTGAAGGAGCTATAGCTATTAACCCTATTACATGGACATTAGAAGAAGATAAAGCTGCAAAAGAAGAAAGTTTAGGCTCTTGTTTCTTTGCCGGCACTAATTTTAACATTGTAAAAAATTTTGCCAGTGCTCAAGTTGACAAAAAAAGAGGCGTTATAAAATGTGATTCTATTAACGCAGATGATTTTTATATTGATGGTATGTTTGAAAAAGGCAATTATCATGTATATGATATAGCATTATACTATAATGACTTAAAAGAAAATGCTAGAAAAAGAGTCGGAGCTTTTTGGAAATAATAATAAAGGTATATTAAATTAATGGAAAATACGAAACAAATAGAATTAGGCACTAAACCTGTTGGAAGATTATTATTTAAATTATCAATACCTGCTATATTAGCACAGATTATTAATGTTTTATATAATGTTGTTGATAGAATGTATATAGGGCATATTGAAGATATTGGAGCTATTGCTTTAACAGGTGTTGGGGTTACTATGCCTATAATAATGGCAGTATCAGCATTTGCATATCTTATTAGTATGGGCGGAGCACCCCGCTCTTCAATTATGATGGGTAAAAAAAGTTATGACAAAGCAGAAGAGATATTAGGTAACTCTGCTATGGCTTTGATAATTATAGCTGTTACTATTACAATATTTCTATTAATATTTGCTAAGCCGCTTCTTTTGTTTTTTGGAGCTAGCGAAAACACTATTATATATGCTTTAAGATATTTAAGAATATATTCTATAGGAACTATATTTGTACAATTAGCATTAGGATTAAACGCATTCATTACAGCACAGGGAAAGGCAAAAACTAGTATGTTTACAGTTTTAATAGGAGCGATTTGTAATATAATATTAGACCCTATATTTATATTTGGTTTTAATATGAATGTGAGAGGTGCTGCACTTGCTACTATAATTTCACAGGCTGTATCTTGTTTATGGATATTATATTTCATGACTTCTAAAAAAACTATATTAAAATTAAGAATAAAGTATTTAAAAATATCTCCTAATGTAATACTTCCATGTTTAGCATTAGGTTTTTCGCCTTTTATTATGCAATTTACAGAGAGTATTTTATTTGTATGTTTTAATACTTCTCTATTTAAATATGGAGGAGATTTGGCTGTTGGTGCTATGACTATATTAAGCAGTATAATGCAATTTTCTTTTCTTCCAATATATGGTCTTACACAAGGCTCTCAGCCTATAATAAGCTATAATTATGGAGCTAACAATATTGACAGAGTAAAAGCTACTTTCAAAATACTTCTTATAAGCAGTGTAATGTTTTCTACTTTAATGTGGGTAATTTCTATGTTTTTTCCATATTTATTTGTGAGGATATTTACAAGCGATGAAACTTTAATTAACTATAGTATTTGGGCTTTGAGAATATATATGGCAAGCTCCCTTATACTTGGTGCTCAATCAGCATGTCAGCAGACTTTTGTAGCCTTGGGTAATGCTAAAATTTCAGCTTTTTTAGCTATTTTAAGAAAAGTTATACTATTAATACCTCTAATATTCATATTGCCAATATTTATTGAAAACAAAGTGATGGCTGTACTTTTAGCTGAGCCTATAGCAGATATTATAGCCGTATTAACTACTGTAACTATGTTCTATATTTTCTTTAAAAAACTTATAAAAAATATTGAAAAAAATGATAAAAAGTTTAGAATAACAACAATTTAATAGATGTAGTTTATTTTAAAAAACTAATGACGAAAATATATAAATATGTATTTTTTAGTAAAATATATTGGAGATAAGTATGTTTAAAAAATTAAATTTACAGGTAAAGATTAGTGCCGTTATCTTAATTCCATTTTTGCTGATGATTATTGTTTCCGGCGCTATAAATGTAAAATCTGTAAGCACTATCACTAAAGATTTATCATATAAAGTTCTTGAACAAAGTTCTACAGGTGAAGCTACTATATTACAATTTTTCTTGAGAGAGGAATTATTATATACAACAGGTTTACAATATGATGTTGAAACATTATATAATGATGGTACTAGAACAAGAACAGTATATGAAAACATGATAAATAACTTTTTGGATAAAATGCATCCAAATGTATGCGGAATGTCTATTACATTCTTACCAAATTATGTAGGAGATGACATAAATTACATAAATGACCCAAAATATTCTGCAGCAAATGGTCAATTTAGCTATTATGTTGCTAGAAGCGGAAATCAAAAAGAATCTAGAGGTTTTACATCTCAAGAATTAACAGAAGATTATATAACAAAACCATTATCAACAGGAAAACCTTATATTACACCTATATATGCATATTTGTTGTTTGGAACTAAAAAAGAGCAAATATTTAGCTGGTGTGTACCTATTAGAAATAATGGAAATGTTATTGGGGTTATAACTACAGATATATTAGTTTCTTCAATTAATTCTTTGGTAGCAAATATACAGCCTTTTGAAAATGCAGAAGCTTCTTTATTTGATAGCGACGGAAATATATTATATGATGCACAAGAGACTAATAATGTAGCTAAACAATTATATGCAGCATATGATTATTACAAACAATATAATGTATTAGATGTAATTAATAAAGGAACAGCAACAAACTTCTCTGCTTATAGTGAAAAACTAAAAAAGAATGTTACATATATGTTTGTACCATTAGAACTTACATCAGGACAATATTGGGGATTAAAACTGCTTGTTCCAAATAATGTTATATTTAGAGAAAGCAATAATATAAGAAATAGAATAATCATTATTTCATTAATTATAATGATTGTAGCATTTTTAATTACACCTCTTATAATAAAGAAAAAAGTAAGTAATGTTATTTATCTATTAGCACAAGATATGACTAAATTATCAAATGGAGATATATCTTGGAGTCCACCAGCACAGTTTTTAGCATTAACTGATGAATGGGGAATTATAGCTAAGGGTATGCAAAATACTATAACTAACCTTAATAAAATAGTTCAAACAGTAAAAAATTCTGCTGACCATGTATCTACTGCTGCAAATGAAGTTTTAAGCGGTAATAATGACCTTGCAAGCAGAACAGAAATGCAAGCTTCTAGTTTGGAAGAAACTGCTTCTTCTATGAATGAAATAGCTAGTAATATAAATGAGTCTGCTGATGGAGTATTAAAAAGCTCTCAAATGGTGATGGAAGCTAAAGAATATATAAACAGAGTTGGAAATATAGTTAAAGAAAGTGTTATAAAAATGAATGACGTTAATGAAGCTAGCGGCAAAATCATGGATATAACTAAACTCATAGAAAATATAGCTTTCCAAACAAATATACTTGCTTTGAATGCTTCTGTTGAGGCTGCACGTGCTGGTGAGCAAGGAAGAGGATTTGCTGTTGTTGCTAGTGAAGTAAGAAACTTAGCACAGAATGCTCAAGAATCTGTAAAAAATATTACTAATCTTATTAATGACAGTAATGATAAAGTTACTTTGGCTACTGAAAGTGTAAAAGAATCTCAAAGTATATTTATAGAGTTAGAAGAGAAAATGGATAAAGCGGCAGATATTATGCAAAAAATAAATAATGCTTCACAAGAACAAAAAAGAGGCGTAGAACAAATAAACTTAGCTATTATGGAAATGGATAGCTCTGTACAAAAAAATGCTGCTTTAGTAGAAGAAGCTACTGCTGCTTCACAATCTCTATTAGATGAATCTAAAGATTTAATAGACTCTATTGAATATTTCAAACTTAGAGAAGAAGAATAATTTATAAAAATAAATTAAAAAAGGGTATGTTTATAATATAAGCATGCCCTTTTATTATATAAAAGTCTAACCGCACGGTAAAAAAAATTATAAAAACTTAGCTCTATTAAAATAATAATTTTATTAATATATAAAAATAAGCTTAACGTGCGTTCAAATTAATAATTTGAAAAATTTTTATTTAAAAAACAATGTTCAAAATTGATTTTTTTAAAATATGCTATAATATTTTTAATATATAATCATATTAAGGATAAAAAATAAACAATAAGATACCTCTGCTAATATTAATTGTAATAGCATTTATAATTTCATGCTCAAACAATAATACTAATCCAAACAATAGCCAAGGAGTAAAAGAAAAAACAGAATTAGGCAATGTAGAAACTCCAACAGACAATGGCAGCGGTTCCGGTAATAATGGAAATACAGATAATAATAACCCAACAGACAATGGCAATAATTCAGGAAATAATGGAAATAATACAGAAGAAAAGCCTCCTCTTCCTCCGCTAGATAACTATTTACATATGTATAGAGGTACTGCGAAATATTATGTAAAAACATTAGATGATGCTGTTGTAACTAAACCATCAGATGAAAATATATATGTTGAAATATATGATGATTCTATAGTTATATCTTCAGGGGCAACTTTCTTCTTTGAGAAAATAGATAAAACATCTAATGGAGAATATAAATCTACTGAATATTATAATGATGCTACATATAATTTATATTTAAAAATTAATGATGATAATACTGCATACCTTAGATTAAGTATAAGAGATACTGAATATTCATATCATTTTGATGCGGATAATTTGCCAGAATTTAAAAAATAATTAATTATATTAAGAAATAGTAAAAAATAGGCTTTATATTAATTATAGAGCCTATTTTTTTTATACCTATATAAAAAATAGAAGGTATTAAAC
>ERZ1026866.1624-NODE-1624-length-11158-cov-5.417185_pt1 | contig 11158 bp, 8 predicted proteins | sample MGYA00380163_ERZ1026866 | MGnify/ENA primary metagenome ERZ1026866 (study PRJEB33269, sample SAMEA4719799) | human gut metagenome | biome: human-associated habitat; feature: organic feature; material: feces | place: Cameroon | collected 2013-10 ...
GAGCAACCGGCTCATAACCGGTCGGTCCTGGGTTCGAGTCCCCGAAGGTCCATTTTTAAATTATTTTGGCCCAGTGGCTCAGTTGGTTAGAGCGTCGCCCTGTCACGGCGAAGGTCGAGAGTTCGAGTCTCTTCTGGGTCGTTAGCAATGAGCTGACGAGTTTGGTAAATTGCATATGGATATGGAATCTTAGCTCAGCTGGGAGAGCATCTGCCTTACAAGCAGAGGGTCATAGGTTCGAGCCCTATAGGTTCCATATGCCGCAGTGGCGGAACTGGCAGACGCCCGGGACTTAAAATCCCGTGGGTAGTGATACCCGTACCGGTTCGATTCCGGTCTGCGGCATGATTTTAAGTGGGAGAAACGTTGTAAAATCAACGTTTCTCTTATTTTTTTGCTTATAGGTTTTGAACACACTTGAACACAATTTTTACAATCTGAGCTACTAAAATAGCTATTTTAATTTTTCATCCCCCTGTAGTCCCAGTTTAGGGCTAATTTTTATTTTATCATGATGAACATTACGGATGTATCCAAAAGTTGTAGCTGAAGAACTATGTCCCATCAGGCATTGTATTTCTGCTAAATTTGTTCCATCATAGCTTATAGAAGCATTATATGCACGTATCTTGTGGCTTGAATAATATTGTATGCCTATCTCGTCACAATACTTTCTCAAACGTCTGTTAAATGTATCAGTGGTAAGACAGCGTCCATTCTTTCCCTCAAAGATATATGTACCGTCAGGATTAATCTCCTGTGCTTTCTTTAAGATTCTGATAGCTTCTGGAAGTAATGGTTCTGTTCTGTACCCAGAAGAACAATTTCCTTTCATCTGCTCATATTCTACTTCCGTATGACTTCCAAGGCTTAAATCACTGTTGAGAGGGCGGTGAGCAGTAATCTGTCTATTCAAGGATATTGTCTGTTCCTTCCAATCTACATCTGACCATTTAAGAGCCTTTGTTTCCCCAATTCGTATGTACAAATAAAAAGATAATTGAATGGCAAGGGTATAAGCATCATCCTCTACAGAATACTTTAAGTACTTTAATAGCTTTTGGACATCCTCTTCGGGATATACATTCGTATTCTGGTTATTCCTAGGCTTAAATTTGTAATCTCTGAGAGAAATATCTCTGGCAGGATTCTGAGGAATAATACCCCTTTTAACGTAATAGTTCATGATACCATTTAATATACCTCGTGCATTAGATACAGCCTTTTTGGTATACTGTAAATCTTTTGTGACTGCTAGATAGAAGTCATCAATGTCGACAGGCGTAATGGATCTGATTGGCATTTTTGATAACTTAGAATTAGCAAAGAATCTTTTCCAGTCGTTAATGTATTCCTGAATGGTTTTTGCTTTAGTACTGGTATTATCATTTTTATACCTGAGCCATGTCTCATACCCTTTTTCAAAGGTTAATACTTCATCACGCTGGGACTTCCAAAGTTCTGTGTAGAACTTCACTACAGCACTTTCTACATCTTCTTTGTTCTTTCTTCTGACTGGCTTGCGATAACCATGTTCCTCAGTAGCAGGTAAATAAGTACGCCATGCTGTACCGTTATCAGTTGAATAAATTGCATATGGATGTTGCTTTAAAATTTTTTCTCGTTTTGTCATGTTTAACTGTTCAAGTACTCCATCGTAGTGCAAGTTACCATGAAGTACAGATGAAGTCAACTGATCTAACTCATCTAATTCATTAATTAACGACTGTGACAAAATATTTCTCATAATGCTCTACCTCGCATTTCATAATTATTTTGTCTCTTTTGAAAGACATAAGAGATAGAGCATCTAAGGTATTAAGTAGAATGTTTTAAACAAACTACGATTACAAACAGGCAGTAGGATCAGAAAAAAACTATACTAAGCAAAAAAAGAATAGCACTGTAGAGGAATGCTATTCTTTTTGATATAAGAGATAATGTTTTTGATATAACTACGGTGCAGGAAAACTAGCTATCATTTTTTAAAGCATCTCTACAGTGTTCAGCAACAGCCTTGGACAGTTCCTGCGGATCTACCCGAATATATCGCTGTGTTGTTTTACAATCTGAATGGTTTAACAGTTGCCTCACAAGATCAATATTACTTCCTGACCTCTTGTAAATATCAGTAGCGTAGTATTTTCGGAAACTGTGGGTAGAAACTTGGGTAAGACCTAAATAAGAACACACCTTACCCAGATGCCGCTGTACGCTTCTGGGGGTAATATCAAACAACGGTTGATGCAGTCCGATACCCCACTCATCTGCATATTGACGGATGGTACAGTACAACTCCAAGGGAACAAAACACTTTTTAGTCTTACCTGTTTTCTGTTCCTTAACCTCTACGAAATAATTACTGCCGTCTGCTATAAACTGATCTAACCTCAAGCGGAGAATATCACTGATACGAAGTCCCAGTAACGCTTCGCATTGTAGTGCCATAGCGATTCTGGGATTTGCTTTGACTGCAGTACCCGCTGGCATATCAAAACCTTTTTTGATACAGTCGATAATTAATCTGTACTCTTCTTTATTTAACGCTCTGGTTTTCTTTGACATATAAAATCCCTCCTGTCGCATTTCGTACCCTCTAAAGGTCGCAGTTTATACTGGGAACACTGGGAATGCCCATGAATCCCCCATTGGTCGCATATTGCGGAAAAAGCGACCTCGAACGTGTACCCCGTATTTGCCAATGTAAGCAATCCAATACCCCATTCGCACAACTTAGCACTAAACATATAAAAACACCCTGTATAGGCAAATAGCAGCTCTGTCGGCAGAAGCTACCTGACAGAACTGCTATTATGTTGCTATGACTAAATATTATCTTCGCAGAATGCCGTCTGTAGACAGTGTGATCGAAACTACACGACCAACAATCCAGTCACATTTTCTGTAAAAGCTATCAGCCTGAACAGAATCATCATCGCGTATACCAAACCGTGCACGCATATTCCATAACTGGTTTCTTAACTGTTGCATTTCCAGCAGGTAGTGGGTCACCTTATAAGGTAACGGACGTGCCGCTGAAAAGCATAAGTAACGCTGGCGTGTGGATTCAAAAGTAATCCCGTTTCTCAGTGCAAAGTCTAAGAATGTCAGCATGAAGTTATAGGTTGGAAATGTAGTAAAGATGTCACCGACGATTACTTTATCTCCAGTCTGAAGCCTTGCAGGTAGAGATACTATTTCATCTACACCGACAACCTCATCGTACATGCGATGGTCGTTGTCATAACTTAAATCAGGTTTTACGTTGCATACCACATATACTTTTTTATGTCTCTTATGCTGGCTCATTTTATTCACCTCCTTTCCTGTGATGCAATAAGTAAAATAAAAGTACCCTGTCCCTTGTTACATCTTCTGAACCCATAAGATACAGCAGGAACGATAATTTTTCTTTACTTAAACCTTCCAGTGATTTCTCAATATGGGAGAGCGTGTACTGCCGTAAAAAGGCAATCTCAGCTTTACAATCTTTTAATGGAAAAGACTTTCTGAGAGATGCATTTTTATCCTGCAATACCCCATTCATCTCCCATACAGAGTTGGGAACCACTACCCATGAGGGTGGTGATCTTAACATTTGCAGAAATACAAGTCTGTCCCTTACCTGCCTGGCAGGGGCATTACATATTACTTCTACAATATCGCTACCAACCAGCTTAGAGAGCTTTCTGGATGCCAACTGACGGTTGCTTCTGACGGTGGAAAGAGAAATACCCAGCTTATGACTGATGTCCTTATCAGGGATGTCGAAATACGTCTCAGCAAAGGCGACTCCCTTTTTTCCATCCCACACTTCCGAAAAGAGTAATGCTATCAACTCATCCAGTGCCGCTATACGGATCTCGTCATCAGGCTTATCACTGTCAGAGAGTGTACTCCATGCAATTTCCAACTGCTTAACCAGAGTAAGTGCCATCATTTTCTCCTTTCCGAACTGTGTCTTCGTCATCTTTAATCGTCAATGGAATGTCCAAGAATCCTGTGTCTCTATTCGTCATCTTTTCAGAACTCACATACCCTTTTCTGGATAACACCTAGAGAAACCAAGCTTTTCCTGAAATTCAAAAACCTTTTCTAAGCTACTTGTCATTTAATTTAGTATCGACTGATGTACCCGAAACAGAATCTCATCATCATGGAAAATAAAAGCAGGAGAGAGATAGGATACTGGCAGAAATACTGGAATGCTGAAAGATATCTACCCAAAAACAATGTATGGTAGGGTAGTTGCAGGGAAACTACTGGATAGATGAGAAAGTACCCTTGATAAAGTGAAAGAAGTGAACTGTAGATACTTGATACAGTACCCCACTCATGTTGTAGACTAAGATATGAAACTGTATCTACAGCAAAAAAATACAGGGCATCTCTACCCTGAAATATGACTTGAATTATATATTATATCTATCATCAATACCCCATTCAACCAACAGGTTTAATAGTATTGCTACCTGCAATGAATAGATCATTACCCCCATCATCTGCATCTATACTGATTCCAGAATCCGATGTGTCTGGTGCTATGTCCACCGCCATAATTGGCATGGCTGTCGTACCCACACTTAATATTAAACTGGAAGCCAGTAATAGTGCCCTTAATGACCTTGCCTTCATTTCTTGACAACTCCTTTCCTTTTTTAACTTTACTACTATTTTAATGCGAAGTACCCTTGGATGAATTGAATCATAGGTAGGATATTTACTTCTACCTGTACATTTGGAATGTTCAGAGGGAAGTGGGCTGACTTGTATGGGTTATGAACGCAAAAGGAAAGGACAGGCTTGCGCCTGTCCCTGTAAGGTTGTGGGTTACCATCTTTTCCACTCAATGTGATTGTTCCAAATACGGTTCGGTGCGTTTTTACTTGTGTCATAACCATGAAGTTTGAGTGTCTTTGAGCTGTAATGATTCTTATCCCCATAATCATCAAGGTTAGTTGAGCAATCCTTATCACCACAACTATAATATGGTCTAATTGCTAAATCCTTCTTATAAAGACAATTACTAACGTAACTTGACATCAATGCTAAAGAGCCACCATTTACACCACCACTAACAATATTACTACCCCACTTAGCTCGCTGCTTCTTACTCATCTTGTAAAACCATGTGTCAATGGCTTTGTTGTAAATGTTAAGACGCTGTTTGTTGAACTTCTTCAGCTCATTCGCTAACTTTGGATTGTACTTGGACTTACCTGAAATGTAGGCATTGGTTTCATTGTACATTTTCTTAGCGTAGGCTTTGCATCTAGGTGCCCAACTTGTAGACTGGGAAAGACAAACCTTTTCATCAATGTAATAATACATCCTTGTCCACTTAATCCAGTAGACAAGAATCATTCGCTCGGATAAGTAAGACCTTTTCCATGTATCTGCTGCTTTCTTCATGTCCGCTTTCTGCTCAGATGTGATGCCTGGGGTGTTCTGAAGTAATGTTGTCATCTGCCATGACCTGTACATTTGTGAATCATGAGTACCATCTACATAAAGTGGTACGTACCCGTCTGGACGGAAAGCATATCGGTCTGTGATGTCATTGAAGTAGTCAACGTACTCGGTGATTTGTGCCTTGCTGTGGGACTTCTTGGGTGTCAGGGTTGATGCACTGACTGCGGTGCTACCAGTTGCTACCGTTACGGTTGCAAGTGTTAATGCGATGAGTTTCTTTAAAGATTTTTTCAACATATGATTGTCCTCCTTCTTCATTATATGTTGATCTGTTGTAATTACTATACAATACCCCATTCACCTGCCTGAGAATGAAGTACCCACACCCTATGGTGGGGGCTGAATACTCAGGCAGGTAAATGGGAAAATACACTCTATAGAAATTACCATATCGTTTCTTGTAGCATACCATAGTTACTACTAAACTACAACTAATATCTGAAAAAGTATTCTGACAATGTAACACATAACTGTGTTGGATGTAATACTGTAGAATAATACCCAACTTATCAAGTAAAGGATGTCTGTATCTACTGATACCCGATAAAAATATTACTGTGTTTACTTGCACCTTATTATGTATTGTTGAATGTTGGAATCTGTACTTATAACAGGGAATAATGCCGGACTACTGCGATCTGTTACCAGAAACTATCGTATTCCTGATATGTAACACTGCAATGTATTGTCTATCAATACCCTACTCAATATACTGGCTAATATTTAATAACTGTGTCTACTCATATCTGGATACCGCAGAAATACGGCATTCTTCTCTCTGTTCTGGAACTGTATGCTCCCTATATAGACTGTGTTTATTCTTACTACTTAATCCTGAATGCCTGTCTTATCATTCATAACTGTGTTTCTTGGATACTCTTTATTCTGTAAGTACATGATGGAAATGGGAGAGTAGACCTATCTGGTCAACTACCCCTATTCTTTGCATAGCCTTAGAATACCCTACTCATCCATGACCATAACTGGATATACTCGAAATGATTTCTGTGTTTCTTATCTACTACATCTCTTGTAAGTATAGGCAGAATCAGGATATTAAGACCTATCTGGTCAGTACCCCTGATACTTGGATGCTATTGGAATACCCTACTCATATACGGCTCTGCCTGTGTCTATCTGGAATCATACCTGTGTTTCTTACCTGCTCTCTATCCTGCAAGTAGAAGCAGAAGATTAAATATCAGACCTATCTGGTCAGTATCCCTGTTTTCTGCATAATCTTAAAATCCCCTACTCATCCATGACCATAACTGGATATACTCGAACTGTTTTCTGTGTTTCTGATCTGCTCTCTATCCTGTAAGTATAAACAGAAGATTAGATATCAGACCTATATGGTCAGTACCCCTGTTCTCTACATATCCTTGGAATACCCTACTCATATACGGCTCTGCCTGTATCTACTTGGAATCATACCTGTGTTTCTTACCTGCTCTCTATCCTGTAAGTAGAAGCAGGAGATTAGATATCAGACCTATCTGGTCAGTACCCTCTATTATCAGACTGGCTATTGAATACCCCATTCGTACTTCTCGGACTTTGCCTGTACTCTCTGGGAATCTGTGCTTATCAGCTACCCTATATCACACCTGTTACCAGTGGAACCTTTATACTTGGGAGAATATACCTACTGGATTTCTGTATGGCATTGCTGGGGATTTCTTTCTTAGCTGATCTGTTCTCTGCCTTTGCTGTAGCTACTGACGGTATCTGTTTTCTCATATCGGGAGAGTATCTACATAACTGGATATACTCGAAATGCAGAATCATCTACCCTTACTGAGATTGCTCCCTTACCCTTTGCTTTCTGTCTCTCTCTGTAACCATAACTGCTCTCCTCTCTCTATGGAAATCTTATCTACCCTACATACTTTGAGTATAGGCAGAACCAGTACAACTTATCTGGAAATATATCCTGACCACTATCTCTGCACTGCCTTAACAATACAGTTATTTCTTAATACTATGTATGGCTGAAATCACCACTCGAAAATAAAACTCACTAATATTAATCTTGCTCCCTGACTGACCCTGACCTTTATTACTGACTCTCTATCTGTAAACTTTTAATCTTGCTGTTAATTTTGCTGTTCTCTTATCTACTGATATCCATTATTCTGCAACTGACTGTTCATGTAAGAATCCTATTCTGTATTAGGATTCATTACTAATGTCTTATATAGGACTGTTGTTGTATTTACTGTCTTTATAATAACTGTTATAAGAACTATGTATGTAGCAATAACTGTTATCTATTCATCCTGTAATCTTATATGAAATCTAAACAGGGTTGCTTTCTAAGTGTAATCCATAAGAATGGATAAGGATAGAAGAAAAGCATATCGAACAGCAAAATAATAATATCAGTACCCCACTCATACATACGGAAATCCTTATACTGACAAAGAAAAACAATATCTTAAAACAGACAAATCATACATTTTGCAGATAGCAACTATGCCTCTTCCTGCAGGACAGTAGGCAGGTTGAAACCTGTGCCTTATTCCTGAAATGAGAAAAAAGCATCCATCTGCCAGACAGCACTGCACAACTTCCCTTCTGCGAAGATATCTCTCATTTTTTACCAAAAGCAGGAGAACGGGAAAGTATTCTTTCCTATATATATGCAGACGGTAGGGCAGTTACTGCTGTGCTTGCAGATGAATGCTTTTATTTATGGAAAATGGAATCTGTACCTGCTGAATGAGGGCGGTAGCAGGGTTAGGACACTACTGGAACAGGGCAGTTAATTTCTGGGATTTTCCAGAAAAATATAAGAGTCATCAAACCGCAGGTTACGCTTCAAGGTAATGTAAACATCGGCAGATACCCTTCTGAGGTCACGCTCGCCTGTTTCCAGTTTACAGATCTTACCCTTGCTGAAGCCACATAACCTCTCTAACTTAGACTGTGAATACCCCACTCGTTTACGGTAAAACTGTAGGTTATGCCCAACTGCAGAACTGGTTTCCAGATAGGATATTGCCTTTTCCAGAACATCTACTGGAAACCCTAATTCCTGATACCCCATTGAACAGGTATGAAAATACGACTCAGATGGATAAGCATACGGCTGTTCTTTCATAACATACATCATTCCTTTTAGCTTTTTACCTGTATCTGTTTCCACTACTGCCTGTGTTTTAATATAGAAGTTAGGATATCCTTCATATCTGTCCAGAGAACGCTCATCTCTTGGACTAATACGGTATACTGCAACAGGGACAGCACATCCTGACTGTTTCTTTACTGTAAGGAACGCATTCCCATTACTGCCGCAGAATGCCAGAATATAATCTCTCAATACCCCACTGGATACAAGTTCTGCATCAGGGCATCGATGGTAAAATTGTTCTGAATACAAATTACTTCCATAAGCTATATAATAATTCATAAGTATCTCCTTTCGTATAGTGGGGAGAGTTTTTCTCCCCACTGCCTGTACTTTATTTCGGCGCTCCGTTTCGCCATGCACTGTCACCATCAAGTAATGCAAGCATATGCTTTCTGCAGGTCTTGAACTCATCACCGATCAAGTCCATGCGGAGCATCCAACATCGGAATGCATATTTAGGATTATCGGTACTTCTCTTAATCGGGCTGGCATATTTTACTGTCTGAGCCTGAGCAGTAATAGCAAGTACCATCTGGATGTAAGCCTTAACCTTTCCTGCATGTAATGTGGAATTGAATAAACGGTATTCGATGGTGCCACGATAGAACTGGCTGTGCAAATTCAGCATATGGTATCTGGATGAACTGTAATGCTGATTTCTTGTACCTTCTGCATTCTGTTCCTTGTACCAGATACGGGCGAATTCTTCCAATGTACTGGGCTTTCTCTTATTCATGACTTCCACCATCTGCCTGTTTACTTTCTGGCAGTAGTTCTGGCGTGCTGGCTCAATCTTAAGAGCCTGTACCAGAAGATCTTCTTTAGCAGTAAAGATATTAATCAGGCTACGCAGATGCTGTGGTGTGAAGCTTTCTCCGCCAACATGGATATGTAACCCTGTACTGTCATTTACCAGACCGCCTGCTTTTCTTAACTGTCTGACTAGTTCCTGTAACAATTCAATATCAGGATAGTGCAGGATCGGCGTAACCATCTCTACTTTATAAGTTCTGTCTGATATCCAGTTCCCATTCTTACGCTGGGCATGAATACTGGAATCATACATGAACTTCCATGTCCTTCCCTGCTGATCTGCTACTGAGTAAGCATCATAAGTACCACCGATGTACTCTGCCTCATTCTGGAAATATTTCGATGCTACAGTAGCCGCCCTTTTACGGCTCATACCCGTAAATTCAATTTCTACTCCGAAAGTATACTGTTTCATAAGTTCGTTCATGACTGCGTCCTCCTCTTTTGGTGTGTGTACTATACCTCTGAGGGGAAAGTAGTTCAACGTGTAAGTCTTACAAAGATAATCCTGTTAATTTGTGTACATCTGATACCCCACTCATGCCGATTGTTTACTTGTTGTATAAACAAAAACACACCGCACTGTAATCTTGTGCGGTGTGCCGAATTTAACAACATGTACCATCAACATGGTCTAATCCACTTTGAGCCAGTGGATAAAATTCTTCGTAACTAATAATTTTACAAAAAGAATCTTTATAAATGCCGTCATTTGGTCTTGATTCTTTACTGTGTACAAGTTTATAGAAGCGTTTCATATCAGGTGCTGTTGCCTCGAAATTGAAGAACATTACTTCTTTTTTACCTTTCTCATCACATGCATACTCAAAATAGAATGCATCTGAATTATCTCCTCTGTTAAAGAATGCAACGTTAGGTGCCAAAGGTTTATATAAATCTAATAAGAGACGTATGGCGTCAACTTTCTCTTGAAATTCTTTTTGTTTTTGAATACTTCTGGGAGTATTAGGTTCCCAATTGGCTGAATCTTTTTTGCTATATTCATTAATATCTTCTGGATTTTTAGGATACTGAAAAACAACATTAGCTCTACAACTAAAAATCCATTTCCCTTTAAATGTTTTCAATGTTTCATACAATTTTCGAAAGTCATCTTCCTTATATGAATAAGACGGATAACCTGAAACACCTATGTATGGAGAGTCCAAATATAATAAAGTATCTTCGCTATTAAACTGCTCAATTGCCTCATAATCATGTTGATTAAGAGTAGTGATATTAAAACGTTGAAACTCTCCGATTACATTTGACCAGTTAGACATCTTTGAAAAGAAATTTGTAAGACTGGATTCATTTAGCTTTTTGCGTCCAGTAGTTTTGAAAGTGTCTGTATATACAGTGGCTATTGCATATGACAATGGCTCATATACCAACGAATTATCTGAAATTTCTTTGAGGAATTTTTCAAAGAAAAGAGTTAATCCTTGGGCGAATACAATTTGTATACTGTCAGGACACTCTGCTATATATCTTTCTACACATGTAATATTTATATATTTTTCGATATCTGTAATTGCTACATTTGCAATTTTTTTAACTGGAATAACTATATCTGCAATACTTTTAGGTAACGTTGACTCTGAGGATTCTTTATTCAATATATCATATATTAATCTTAATGCAATAATCTTCCAATTTTCAATTCCTGGAAATATGGTCGAAAATGAAGCTGTAAGGGCAGGCATATTTTCATCTGAAAAACCTTTGATTTTATCT
>ERZ1026866.1625-NODE-1625-length-11153-cov-5.933772_pt1 | contig 11153 bp, 10 predicted proteins | sample MGYA00380163_ERZ1026866 | MGnify/ENA primary metagenome ERZ1026866 (study PRJEB33269, sample SAMEA4719799) | human gut metagenome | biome: human-associated habitat; feature: organic feature; material: feces | place: Cameroon | collected 2013-10 ...
GAAGAGGGTGGTGCCCATGCCGCCGGTTTCGGGAAGCTGTGCGCCAGAATTGTTCATAACGTTGGTTGCAACAATACCGGTATCTACGCTGCCGTTGCTTTCCGTCGCCTCTGCACCCGTCTTATCGTCCTTCACAGAGAGCTTCAGTTCGGTCAGAGCCGGGTTATTCTCGGTCTTGTCCAGCGTTGCGGTAATGGTCACGCTGATGTCGTTTTTCAGGAGATTATAACCGGCGGGAGCCTTGGTCTCACGCAGATAGTAGCTGCCCGCATCCAGACCGGCAATCACAAACTTACCGTCCGTACCGGAGGTCAGCGTAGTTCCAGCGGGATATGTAATACTGCCGTCCGCACCGGCGGCGGGAACATCGACCCACTCCACAAGCTTGCCGCCCGTTACCTTGGCGACCTTGGTCCTGTCGTTGTTCAGCAGCACGAATTCGGCTTTGGCCAGCTTCTTTTCCGCATCCTGACCGTCAACCTTGGTCACATCCAGCTCATAGGTGAACACAAGGACTTCATCCTTGGGGGTATTGCCGGTAGGTGTGCCTTCGCCCGTGTGGTTGGGGTTGTTGGAATACTCCAGATTCACCTCGTTCTTATTGCCAGGATTGCCGATCTCGGCGGTGCTCAGCAGCTTCGCGGTGTACTCGACGACGATTTTGCTGGTCGCAGTGACTCCCGCAACCTCCTTGAGGTCGGTGAACGTAACCGTCAGCGTGCCGCCGCCGGCAGTCGCGGCCGCAGCGGGATCAACAGTAAAGCCGATGATCTCGGTCTTGGTTTCGCCGTTCTGCACATAGACCTTCACATCGCCGTTGTACTGGAGGCCAGCGCTCAGGGTATCATGGAACACATACTTGTAGGTTTCGTAGTCTGCAAGGTTGGTGGGCAGGGTGCCGACAAGCTGGAACGGTACATCAGAGCCGATTTCCCAGTCTGCTGCCTCGCCCCATTGGTTATCCGTGTCCTTGACGCTCTTGTCCACGGTGGGAACGTCATACTTCTTCTCAATGGTGATGTCGCCCTTGTTGGTCACCTGAAGCAGGGCGGAGTTCATAGCGTCGCCCTCGCTCGGCGTACTGGTATCCACCAGCAGGTAATAACCGGCGGTAAGGGTAACATCAGAAGCATTCGCTGCAATCGCGGTAGACGTTGAAGTCAAATGCTTTGCGGCCACGTTGGCAAAGGCAGTAGCCACGTCGCTTTTATCCGTATACTTTCCCAGCACAGCTGCCACATCCAGCGCGGTGGTGCAGTCTGCAAAGATGTTTTTGCCGTCCTTGACAAGGCGGGTATCGTTTTTCAGCTCTGCCAAGAAGGCAGTGCCGTTAATGCCGGTGCCCCATGCTGCATCACCCAGAGGGACGGAGTTGTCCGCCTGCGTGCCGGAGAAAATCTGATAGGCGTTATAGCTGTGAGATGTGTCGTTCTTCACACCAGCCGCAAAGGCAACAGTGGTCACGCTGAGAACCATGACCAGCACAAGCAGAAAGCTGGCCAGCTTTTTTAGGTGTTTCATGTGTTGGTTTCCTTTCTTTTGTTTGGTGTTTCGTGGAAAACTTGGCTTTTATTTGTCAGTTGGGTGTTCCAACCTCCTCTCTGCGCCGGATACGCTGATACAGGAAGAGCGCACCAGCACTGAGAAGCAGTAGGAATCCTCCCAAGGCATACAAATGAGTACCTGTAGATAGACCTTGACCTTTGGCTCTGTGCCTGAGGGGCGAATCAGTACCAGCGTCTGCCTTCGTAGTAGACACTCTTGCTGCTTTACATTGCAAACCCCACTTACATTCAGAACCGAATCAGGCAACGCCTTTTTTCTTGCCGATGGCAACCGTCAGCACAAAGGGGACGACAATAGCAATCAACATGCACAGCGCAAAGCTGAGCATATAGGTCGGCTGGATAGACAGAATGCCGGGGATACCGCCGACGCCGATTGCGTTGGCCGTGGTGGAGGTTGCCACACAGACCACTGCGGCTGTTGCGGAACCAATCATGCCGCAGATAAAGGGGAAATTATATTTCAGGTTGACGCCGAACATGGCAGGCTCTGTGACACCCAGATAGCAAGAGATGCAGGCGGGAACATTGACTTCCTGTGCAGCGGCATTTTTGCGCTGGAGTTAAATCATACCGAGAACGGCAGAACCCTGTGCAATGTTGGACAGTGCAATCATCGGCCACAGCATGGTGCCGCCAAAGTCGGCAATCAGCTGCATGTCAATTGCGTTAGACATATGATGCAGACCGGTAATAACAAGCGGCGCATAAACAAAAAATTAAATAATGAATCATAGCGGCATCGCGTGGGACGACGCAGCTTGCCATTGTCTACAGGGGCTGTTCTGCACCTCCTATTGAGGAGAATACTATGCCGCTGCACATCGGACGATGAGAAAAGCTCCATTTTTTTTCACAAACAGGGTAAGCGCGCTCTCTGAGTCAGCCAAGGTTTCGGATCTGGCATTATCAGCGTGGCAAATTTTACGCACCGTATACCGGAATACCCTTCCGAACATGTCGGTGAAGGTAAGCTTCTCCCCGGCTTCCAGCTGATCGATAAAATCGAAATTGCCATCCTCACTGCGTCCTCCCACGATCAGTGTACCGTCATACACGCTGCCCATAAACCTGGCTGGACGAAAGCTCTGCTCTGAACCGTCCCATTCTGCGCTTACTGGCAGCTTAATGCCTCGGCCCGGGAGCTCCAGCAGGCCGATTACATCAATTCCGTTGATCTCCACGGCAGCCATGGCGCTGTCAGCGCGATTTTCGATAACACCCGCTGATCGCTCCGGCAGAGCTGCTTCGATTTTTTCAATCAGAGAGGGAATGTCAGCTGCCCTTTGCTTATCCTGCGCATGTCGCACGACGAATACTATCGCCGCAGCGCCCAGCAGCAAAACGCCCAGCGTAACAAGTAGGATGGAAAGCCCTTTACTTCGCATGGGACTTCTTCCTCAACACGATGCCCATCACCAGCAGCGCCAGCCCGGATGCAGCCATCAAGAGCACATACAGGGTTATATTTGTTGTGTCGCCGGTCTGCGGATTATTTCCTGCAGGCGTCTCCGGCTTGGTGTTGGTAATGCTGAAGGTATCGCCGCTGCGCTGAATGCCCACCGTATAACCCTCTGGCACATTCACTTCGTTCACGGTCCATACGCTGCCATCATCAACAGCCTTCCATGTGTACATCCAGTTGTTTTCAGCGCTGAGAGTCACGGACTGCTGCAGCTGTCCGTCCTTGCGAACCTCCACAGAGACGCTGACCGGGCGATTCTGGCCGCCATCCCTCCAAGCCTTCACCGCTTTATAAGTGACCTCGCCCTTGGCTGGTGTGTGTACACTCATTTTTGGCCTTGCGGAGACGGAATACACCCACTGCCCCTCACTGTCCACCCCTGGCACGGCCGCCAGGAAGGATTCAAACACATAGTATTTGCCATCCTGCTCTGTGCGCACGGAGGAAACCAGGTATATGCCCGCAGTAAGATTATCAAAGACGACCTTGCCCCTCGCATCGGTTTTGGCAGTTTGGTCAGCCGCGATGCCATCGGCGAGAATATAGGAGTTCAGAGTGATGGTCATTTCATCCCACTCGCTCTGAGAGGAGGTGCCGGTGATCTGGATGGGGTATGACCGGAAGCTCCCGGCCAAAGCATACTGCGCATCCTCGGTAATATCCGCAATGTGCCAGAGCTTGATGTCTTGCCCGGCAAAGACCATTCCCTCGGAGGAATAGGTCACGTCCAGAGTGCAATCACTGCGCAGCTGCACCTTTTCACTGGCCTCCGTGGTGGAGGCGGCGTGGGCGGTCATTGCTCCCGACAGGAGCAGTGCAGCAATCAGTATAAAGTTTGCGATCCGGTAGCTTATTCTTTTCATATCAGTTCTCCCTCGTCATTGATGGGAAGCTTCCGCTTCGCAGGCTTAAAGCAGACGTACAGAATGAGCAGCAGGATGATGGGCATTGCCACCACCGGTGTAACGATCAGCCGATCGATGATAAACGCATCTGATATAGCCCCAAAGGAGCGCATATCCTCAGATTCAATCCTGTGGCCGCGCACCAGCAGCCGATGGAAATTGATGCCATAGGGCGTGCAGGTGACCAGGGTGCAGAGTTCCTTCTCCTCGTCGATGAGCAGGTCGCTCACATCGTCCGGCAGGACGGTTTTAATTTGATCCACCTCATAAATAAAGGTCTTGTCCAGCACCGTGATCCGGAAGGTGTCGCCCACCTCCAGCTTGTCCAGATCCGAGAACAGCTTTGCGCTGGGCAGGCCCCGGTGTGCCGAGATAGCCGCATGGGTACCCTTTCCTGCAATAGGAAAGCTGCTGCCTTGAATGTGTCCGCAGGCATGGTTCATCATAGAGGGGTCCGTGCCGTGATAGATGGGCAGGTTCACCTGAATCTTGTCGATATCTATATAGCCGATGACGCCATCGCCGGCGGCATTGAGGCAATCATCGTATCCGCTGATCTGCTGGTATTCCGTCAGCGGGAATGGCAGCGCCTTCAGCTCACGATTGTATTCCTCCGCCCGCTCAAAATAGGCGGTATCTTGTACCAAGTGCGCTTCCGGCGGTGCTTCTTGCTCAGCTGTTCAGCCTGCGAATAAATATCCCTGTTCATGCAAATTTCTCCCCGTATTTCCAGGCGATGTTAGTCCACGAAACCGATCCGCTTGATCGGCCACACTCTGAAAACGATTTTGCCTATGATTTCTTCTTTTTCCACGCAGCCCACCAGAGACGACCGGGAGTCCACGCTGCTTTCCCGGTGGTCGCCCAGGACGAAAAAGGAATTCTGAGGTACGGTGTACGGATATTCAATGTCGGCGTTGCCATAGGATTTTTCGGTTAGGTACGGCTCATCCAGCAGGATATTGTTCACATATACGTCGCCGCTGTCGGTGATGACAACGTTGTCGCCGGGGCAGCCGATAATGCGCTTGACAAGAACGTGGTTGTTATAGTAAAAGGCGATTATGTCACCGGTTTTGAACTGTGGGGACTTCACCGACACCACGATGTCCTCCTCCTGCAGGTTCGGATTCATGGAGGTGCCGTATATCTGCAAAACCGGAAGCAGCAGTGTAGCCACCAGCACACTGATCGCGGCCACGATCACCAGCGTATAGATGGTGCTGCGCAGCAGCGTTTTGTATCGGCTGCGATATTTTTCTCGGTAGAGTTCGCCAGTGAGCTCGTCCACGGAGGGCACAGCCGTATCGGCTGCTTTGTTTTTTGGTTTCATACGGCCTTTCTCCTCAATCAGGTGTGCGTGTTAAAATTCCTTAACTGCTGGTCAAAGAGCTCAAGGCGCCGCTTGGCTTCCCTGTACGCATCGGCGAGAATGGCCTTCCGCTGCACCTCGGCGGCATTGATGATCTCGTGAGCCTTGGCCTCGGCCTCGGCAATAATGTGCTCGGCGTTGCCCTCCTGCTCCCGGAGGCTATCCAGATACTGCGCGGCTGCCTGGTCGGCTGCCTCAAAGATGCCGTTTAGCTTCAGGGCCGCCTCTGCCATTGAGCCGGAGGTGGTGATGGCAATCTTACGCCGTTCCAGCTCTTTTTGGGCGGCCGACAGCTCCTCCTCCACGCGGCTGAGCCTCTTGCTCTGCGCAATAAGCATTTCCAAGAGCTCTGCGCGGCTTAATTTTCTCAGTTCTTTCTCTGTCACTGTCGTGCCGCCTTTCCCCTGTTTCCGCGATGTCCCGGGCAAGCGAACCCCGGCAGAAACCATATTATTCGACGCATTTGTATACATTATGATTAACTTGTTTAAACATGATATAATATGTTTAAACAAGTTATATCACTAATTTTCCAGAAACGCAAGTGAGGTGCGCACATTTTTACGCTCGTTCATAGAATGTTTACAATTTAAGTACTACTTTTCACCTTATTTCGCGTCTGCCGGATTTAAGGAGGAAATGGGCGCGCAGAAAGCACGGCCGGCTGCCAAAAAAGCCCCCGGTGTTACCGGGAGCTTTTTTGGCAAAGAACCGTATTAATTATGATAACCCCTACGCAACACAATGGGGTCCCATGCACTGGGGACACGCAGTCAGCACCGACTTGCTGCACTGGGAGTATCTGCCTTGCGCCCTTGCCCCGGATTCCCCGGCTGATAACGGTCCCGGCTGTTTCTCCGGCTCGGCAGCCGAATTGGACGACGGCAGACAGCTGCTGCTTTACACCAGCGTGGTTTCCGAAAAGCAGCCGAACGGTGCGGTGCGGGATATTCAAACGCAAAGTATCGCTGTTGGCGATGGCGTGAACTACGAAAAGCCTGCCTGCAACCCGGTTTTGACCCAAAAAGATCTGCCGGAGGGATTCAGCAGGTTTGACTTCCGCGACCCGAAAATCTGGCGGGAAGCAGACGGTTCGTATTCGGCTGTGACCGTTGCACTGGCAGAGGACGGAAGCGGATCGGCCTTGCTGTTCCACAGTGAGGATGGCTTTGCATGGCACTTTGTCACCGTACTGGAACGCTGCAACAACAAGTACGGAAAAATGTGGGAATGCCCGGACTTCTTTGAACTGGACGGCAAGCAGATTTTAATGCTCGGTCCTATGGAAATGAAAGCAGAAGGGGAATTCCACAACGGTCACAATGTCATTGCATTCATCGGCAACTATGACAAAGAGACACACGCCTTTACCCGCGAAACGGTCCAGCTGATGGACAGCGGCATCGACTTTTACGCCACGCAGACCACGCTTGCCCCGGATGGGCGCAGGATTATGACGGCATGGCTGCAAACATGGTCGGACACGATGGATCAGCCGCAGGATTGCAAGTGGTTTGGGCAGACGATTTGCCCGCGTGAACTGCACCTGAAGGATGGGCGCATCATTCAGACGCCCGTAAAGGAACTGGAGGCAGCCCACGGCAAGCGTACCCTGCACGAAAATGTAACTGTGCAGAGCGAAACTGCGCTGGACGGCATTGGCGGGCGCATTGCGGATTTGACCGTTACCGTTGCACCGGGCGAGTATCGTTCGTTTTCCATCAAGCTGGCCGCAGATGCAGACTATCACACCGACCTGATGTATGACCCATACACCTCCGTGCTGACCCTCGACCGCAGCTGTGCCGGTTCCCGTGCGGATATTGTTCACAGCCGCAGCTGCAAGGTGCGCAGCCAGAACGGTGCAATCAAGCTCCGCATTCTGCTGGACAAAAACAGCGTTGAGGTTTTCGTCAATGATGGTGAGCAGACAATGACCGCATGGATCTACACACCGCAATCTGCTGAGGGTATTATGTTTACCGCTGACGGTAAGGCAACTGTTACCGTGGAGCAATTTGCGTTGAATCTGTAAAGCGACACTGCCGGAAGCGCAGCCCAAAAAGTGGGAATAAAAACCGAGGCGGCACCTGAGAAATCAGGTGCCGCCTCATTTTGTTGGAAAAGCCCTTTTCGGGCAGTAATGCGCGGAGATAGACCGGGTGCTTTACTTTTTACGCACCACAGTTGAGAATACCGTAGAACATATCGCGGAAACGCTGGAACGCCTGCGCAGCAGTTTAATTCTGCTGCAATACCGCCTGTTGGTGAACCACAAACAGGCTGATACATGGAAACGGCAAGTCAGATATTACCGCCCCATTCTGCAAGATTATCAAGCGATAACGAAACAGCTTACTGACAAGAAATCTGAGCAGGAGCAGCTGCAAACCAACCGCAGCGTCTTGTCTCCACTACAAATCGCCCAGCGCCGCCAACTTGCCGAGCAAATCGCCGCGTTGACCGAGGAAATCGAAGAACTCCGCAGCCGACAGGCAATGATTTTACACAACCTCGACTGCAAGAACAATGGTGAAGCCCGGCGCTTCGGCAATTACTTGGACAAGCTGGAAGAAATGCAGGAAAAGTTAGCGGCACAAAGAGAAAGTCTTACACAGCAGCTTTCTGCCACCACAGAACAGTACCTTGAAATTGAGAATAAAATCCAGCTGAAAGATGCGGATGCCATTCGGCAACACCGAGCCGCAAGGAGAAAAGCATCCACAGCAGAAATTTACCATCAGATACAGGCGACCACCGATGTGGATGATACCCTTTTCTCAAAAGCTGAACAGCGCGCGGAACAAATTACAGCAGACACCCATAACGATGCCGTCCCCGCGAGGAAGCCCACGGAGCATACCCGCTGAATCACTCCATCGGGAAATACGCTGCCGCTGTAAACACCCCATCGGACAGGCTGTGTTCAAACCGGCCGCCGTGTAAGCGGAGCATCTGGGCGCAGTTCTGCAAGCCAAGACCCGTGCCGGGTTTGGCATCCGGGCGCGTGGTGTTGCTGACGATGAGTGCCAGCTCTTTATCCCGCGCAAGCAGTGTGATTTTTACAGGCTGAGCCGAGTCAGCATAGCGGCGCAGATTGGAAAGCAGATTGTCAAACAACCGCTGCAAAAGCCCTGTATTGACCCGCACCGTACCGGAGGGCAGCGGCGGGGTGTTTACGGCAAAATCATCCTGGCGCAGCAGGTCGATAAACTCTGCCAGCAGCTTGCCGAATGCCTGTTCCACCGTGCAGGGCGGGAAATCCGCCTGCGTTTTGTCCGAGGTGGACACAAAGAAATATTCAAACAAATCGTTGAGCATCCCGCGTATCTGCAAGGCGCGCTGGCGGCATTTGCCAAGGTAGGGGCTTTCACTGGCCGGGCGTGGGTCGCCCTGCAGAATTTCCAGATAGCCCAAAAGTGCGGTAAGCGGGGTGCGCAGGTCGTGGGAAACGCTGGTCATTAAGTGGTTTGTTGCTTCCTCCATCTGCCGCTTTTCCGTCTCACGGCTTACCATGGCCCGCCGCATATCCTCAACGCCTTGCGCCAGCTCGCCCAGTTCGTCCTGACCCTGCACGGTAATGGCGTAGTCCAGATCACCGCCCTCTAAAATCCGCAGTTCGCTTTCCAGCGTTTTGATAACGCGCACCTTGCGCTGAATCAGCGCGACCGTAATTGCCACAAAGAAGACAAAAAACACAAGCAAGTCGGCGGCGGTAGCATAATCGGTGTAACGGTGTTCAAACAGGTCTGTGATGTACACCGTCGCAGTGCCATCGGCAAACTGTATAGGGTAGGCGTTCATCGTGCGCCAGCCGTCATGTTCCTCGCTGCATATATGATAGAGGGGCTGTTCCTCCAGCACAAAGGTGATTTCCACCAGTTCGCGGGTGGGCGTCCAGCCGTTCATTTCAGCTAAATCATCCAGCCGCAGATGGTTGGCAGTAACGTAATCCTGCAGCTCCTGCACGGTCTGCTGCTCGTGCGCGGCCACGATTTCCGGGCGGGCGCAGTAGGCTTGTAGGGCTGTCCGCGTTCCCCATTGCAGCAGGGCAAACAACAGCGCCGAAGCGCCAAACGCCGCCAGCGCCCCGACAACCAATTTTTGAGAAAGCCGCGAAATTTGCTTTTCAGGCAAGGTAATACCCCTTTCCCCATACCGTGTGGATGTATTTAGGCTGGGTCAAATCGGTTTCCAGCTTTTTGCGCAGATTTTTGATGTGTACCATGACCGTGTTGTTGGCCGACGGCAAAAAGCTCTCTTTCCAGACTGCTTCGTAAATTTCCCGCGCCGAAAGTACATCGCCGCGATGCTGTGCCAGCAGCCGCAAGAGCTGTGCTTCGGTTTCGGTCAGTGTCAGCGGGTTGCCCGCCAGCGCTGCCGCGCCGGTGGTGAGGTCTATGGACAACTCGCCGCTTTGCACGGTCTGGGGCGGTGCTGCCGCCGTTTGCGGCTGGTACACCATACTGCGCCGCAGCAACGCCTTGACGCGGGACGTAAGCTCCAGCGCCGAGAACGGCTTTATCAAATAGTCATCCCCACCGCTGGCAAGCCCCTCGGCCTTATCCACATCGCGGGTCTTAGCGGACAAGAACAAAATCGGCATCATGGCCTTGGTGCGTATCTCGCGGCAAAGCTCAATGCCGGACAGCCCCGGCATCATCACATCCAGAATCACAAGGTCGGGCAGCGGGTCAAGCCGGTGCATTGCCTGCTCGGCATTGGCTGCTTCCCGCACGGTGAAGCCCTCCCGCGCCAGCAGGATATGCACGATTTCCCGAATATCGTCATCATCGTCCACAACCAAAATATTCGCGCCCTTTGCGGTAAACTCTGCCATGAAACGTACCCTCTCATCCTTGCAAAAATCTGTTTTCAGTATAACGCCGAAAGCGCCAAAAGGCAACGGGTACAATTCTGAAGAAATCTGAAGAATGGCCATAAGCCGTTGATTTAGCGGCGTGCAGCGGGTACAATGGCAAACGCTGATGACCACTCCCATCGGCGTTCGCGTTTTGTTTTTGCAATCTTGGAGGTACTTTGCTATGTGCGGTCTTAACCGTTTTGCCCGCTATCGCATCCTGCCTGTCGCGCTGTGTGCTGCCCTGCTGGGCGGCTGCGCACAAGGCACGGCTGCTGTTTCTTCCGCCGCTGTTCATGCCCAGCCCGAAGCACCCACCGCAGAAGAACCGCTTAAAGTCATGGCGAGCTTTTATCCGATGTATGATTTTGCCAAGAAAATCGGCGGTGATAAAGTGACCGTCACCAACATGGTTCCTGCCGGAACTGAACCCCACGATTGGGAGCCGTCCACCACCGACATTACCAATTTGGAAGATGCCGATGTGTTCATTTACAGTGGCGCAGGGATGGAGCATTGGGTCGATTCCGTTCTGGGCAGCCTGACCAATCAGGACTTGGACGTGGTACAGGCATCCGATGGCATCACGCTGCGGCAGGGCTATGAGGACGAGGACGGCGATGTGGGCGCTGACCCGCACGTTTGGCTCGACCCGGAAAACGCCAAAGCCGAGATGAAAAACATTGCCGATGTGCTGTGCAACGCCGACCCCGATAACGCCGCGTACTATCAGCAGAACTACGAGCAGTGGGCACTGGAATGTGACCGGCTGGATGCCGAGTTCACCGAAGCGCTGGCAGAACTGCCCGACAAAAACATTGTTGTCTCTCACGAGGCGTTCGGCTATCTCTGCGATGCTTACGGGCTGAACCAGATGGGCATTGAGGGCATCGAAGCCGACTCCGAACCCGACCCGGCACGGATGGCAGAAATTGAGGATTTCGTAAAGGCCAACAACGTGAAAGTCATCTTCTCGGAGGAACTG
>ERZ1026866.1632-NODE-1632-length-11120-cov-5.045459_pt1 | contig 11120 bp, 9 predicted proteins | sample MGYA00380163_ERZ1026866 | MGnify/ENA primary metagenome ERZ1026866 (study PRJEB33269, sample SAMEA4719799) | human gut metagenome | biome: human-associated habitat; feature: organic feature; material: feces | place: Cameroon | collected 2013-10 ...
TGTTGAAATGTGACCGAGACCATACTTCTCAATCATCTTGTCGCTCTGTGTACCTTTACCTGCACCTGGAGCGCCGAAAATTACGATATTTTTCATCTTCTTTATTATGTATATAAAATTATATATTGTTATTCTTCCACAATCTTACTCCACTATCGTATAGATATCACGGAGGTTTCTGCCTTCCTGATCATAATCCAGACCATATCCCACGATAAAATCATTAGGGATTTCCATCACTGCATAATTGATATCGAGATTAACCTTCAGGTTACCCGGTTTCACGAGGAGAGAGCAGATTTCTACTGATGCAGGATTCATTTTCTTGAGATCCTCTATCATGTGGGCCATGGTAAAACCTGAATCAACGATATCCTCCACAATAATGACATGGCGACCAGCCAAATCCTGATTGATACCCATGAGCGTCTTCATGCTGCCGGTAGAGGAAGTGCCCTCATAGGAAGCATATTTCACAAACGAAATTTCACTCGGTATCGTTATCATGCGCATCAAATCGGCAGCAAAAATAAACGAGCCATTCAACACTGCCAAGAACACAGGTTTCTTACCCTCAAAGTCCTTGTTTATGCGGTCTGCCACGACCTGTACTTTCTTCAAAATCTCAGCTTCCGGAATGGAAGTCTTAAAGGTTTTGTCCTTGATTTTAACTATACCCATAGTCTTGAAAATAATATTTTGTGCAAAATTACGAAAAAAATACGAAACTTCGTGCTTTCATCGGGCTTTTTTTAGTACTTTTGCATTTGTAGAAAAAGAACACCCCCACAATAATAGGAGAAATAGGAGAAATATGAAGATATTTACAAGTACTCAGATTCATGAATTGGACAGATATACCATCGAGCATGAACCTATCGCATCGCTCAATCTGATGGAGCGTGCGGCTAAAGCCATTACCCGAAGCATTGAGGAAGAATGGTCCAGCCGTACTCCCATTGTTGTCTTTGCCGGTCCTGGCAACAATGGCGGTGATGCGCTTGCTGTGGCCCGACTACTGGCAGAAGATGGTTATCCGGTTTCGGTATATCTGTTTAACGTACATAATAAACTCTCTGCAGACTGTGCAGCCAATAAAAAGAGGCTTACAGAATGCAAACAGATCAGACAATTTACAGAAATTACGGTCAACCTTGATCCGCCGCAGCTCACAGACAAGACCGTTGTCATCGACGGCATGTTTGGCAGCGGTCTTAACAAGCCTTTAGCCGGAGGTTTTGCTGCAATGGTGAAATACATCAACCAGAGTGCAGCCAAGGTGGTTAGTATCGACATCCCGTCCGGACTGATGTGCGAAGATAACACCTATAACATCCATGCCAACATCATCCATGCAGACCTTACCCTGACACTCCAGCAGAAAAAGCTTTCCATGATGCTTGCCGACATGCAGCAGTACATCGGGCGCCTCAAGGTACTGGATATCCGCCTTTCGCATGAGTTCATACAAAATGCCGACTGCAAATGTTCCATCCTGGAAGAAAGCGATATCCGCCACATGATGAGACCTCGCAACGACTTTGCCCACAAAGGCAGTATGGGCAATGCGCTTCTCATCGCAGGAAGCTATGGAATGACAGGAGCAGCCATATTGGCGACCAAAGCCTGTCTGAGAGCTGGTGTAGGAAAAGTTACTACCCATACGCCCAAGCGAAATTACGATATCATGCAAATCAGCGTACCGGAAGCTGTCCTCCAACTGGATCATGAAGAGACCTATTTCAGTGAACCTACAGATGCAGACGCTTTTGATGCCGTTGGAATCGGTCCGGGATTAGGTATCAATGAAGGAACAGCCATCGCCCTGATTGCACAGATACGACGTACCGCCTGTCCACTCGTCATAGATGCAGACGCTATCAATATTCTGGCAAGTCATAGAGCGTGGATGCAACAACTGCCGAAGGGAATCATCATGACTCCCCACCCTAAGGAATTAGACCGTCTGGTAGGTAACACCTGTGCAAACAGTTACGAACGGCTGATGAAAGCCAGTGAATTGGCAGAGCGACTTCAGGCTTACATCATTCTCAAAGGACACTATTCTGCACTTTGTTTGCCAAACGGACATATCGAATTCAATTCAACAGGCAACAGCGGAATGGCTACTGCTGGCAGCGGAGATGTCTTGACAGGCATTATCACAGCCTTATTAGCCAGAGGTCACAGACAGGCAGAGGCTTGCAGAATAGGCATGTATCTTCATGGACTCGCAGGCGACTTAGCTATAAAAGATTTGGGCAAGGAGAGCCTCATCGCAGGCGATCTCATAGACTATCTGCCTAAAGCCTTCCTGAGAATGGAAGATTAAAAGACAGTTCATCAACATCAAAGAAAGGTTGACATAAAAGTAATAGAGATAAGAGATGGCCTAAAGCGCATCTCTTATCTCTATAATTTTTAATTCCAAAGTACGTCGCAAATCATCCTTACGTCCCATTTTCAGTTTCCTGCGAATATGGCAGCGCTGACTGGTGATATTAGACTCAGACTTGTTGAGTAAAGCACAGATTTCCTTCAGCGTCTTTCCTTCCAATACCAGTTTGCAGATAACCTTTTCGCTTTTGGTCAGTTCCACACATACCAGATCCCAAGCTAAGAGTTCCCTTTCTTCCTTTCTCAACCGCTCAGTGGCAAGCCCCACAATACGCTGACGCATTTCAGGAGTAAGTCTTTCCAGCAAACTTTCTGCTTTATCATGATCCAAATCGCGAATATTGGCAAGCATTTCCAATGCCTTCTTCTCTTCCTGATTGATTTCACGCGGTTGGCGCAATCCTTTAGTCACCTTACTCATATTATAGGTATAGACATAGACGAACATCAATATACCCACGAGTAAAGGCTTCAATGAAAGCCATAAAGTAACAGAAGATTCCGTATAGACATATAAAGCCAATACAGGAATCATCGCCAGAGCTACGACCAAAGCCGTTTTACGTAACATCAGACTGAGAGCAGTAATTCCGAGAACCATCATCACGAAGAGATTACCCAAAACCGTGATATGATCATCGACTATTCCATAAATCACACAGAAGATACTATCAACCAACAGTTTACCTGCAGTCATCATAAACAGGGCAGCCAAACCATTATCAAAACTTAAACTTTGCTTCCAGATGGTCCATTGGATGACAGCGAAAGCTATCAGATGGGCACAAGTAAGCCCAAAGCCCATAGGCTCCCAGAACATCAGAAACAAGAAGAAATGCAGAGGAATCACAACAGCTTCTATCAGTGTAAAGAACAGATAAGCTATCACTCTTCTTCTATCAATCACACCACAATATTGGGGACAAAGATACAATTCTATAAATCGTATCATTTTCACCGTACTATTACTAAGACCTTTCATACAATAATTCTATCAAAAAGTTAACGATCATCTTTTTCGCAAAAATACGCTTTTATTTTGAGATTCGTATCCTTTTTGGGGATTTTTTTAGTTTTTAGGGGTAAATTTCAGTGTTTTTTAGTTGTAAATGTAGAAAAAATCGCATTTTTCAGTATTTTTCAGTGCTAAAAAACTTGCAACCAAAGAGAATTCATTATAAATTTGCCACCAGAAAAAACAAAAAATCTACCATTTAACGATTCTAAGAACTTACAAAGTTTAGAGGAAAGATAAAAGTAATGATTTCTAAAACCAATAAAAAAGTAAAAGACAAAAATCATAAAAGTAATTTTTCTAAGAACTTCAAAGTTTAAAAGAATAATAAAAGTAAATAATTCTAAGAACAAAATCATAAAACATAAGATTATGAAGCAAAAGATGATTATAACAATGATTGCCTGCATAGGATTTTCCTATTCGGCAATAGCCCAAAAGGCAGCCATCAAGACCAACCTCTTGTATGATGCAACAACCACCTTCAATCTTGGAGTTGAGTTCAGCCTTGCACCGAAATGGACATTCGATCTGTCGGGAAATTATAATCCTTGGTCTTTCTCTGACAATAAGAAGTGGAAGCATTGGATCGTACAACCTGAAGCACGATATTGGTTCTGCAACAAGATGATGGGGCACTTCCTTGGTTTCCATGCCTTGGGTGGACAGTATAATATAGGTAATATTGATGCAGACTTCATGTTACTGGGAACAGATTTCTCCAAGTTGAAAGAACATCGCTTCGAGGGATGGATGATAGGAGCCGGAATCGCATACGGCTACACCTGGACACTCTCCAAGCACTGGAACTTGGAAGCAGAGTTGGGATTAGGGTACGTTTTCTCCAAGTATGACCAATACGAATGTGAGAAATGCGGCGAGAAAGTAGAAAGTGACAAGAGCCACCACTACGTAGGCCCTACCAAGGCAGCCATCAACCTGGTGTATGTCTTCTAAACGACATCAGCAAGGTAGTATTTTTATCATTTAGGCATTACATTGTTTCTATCATTTAGTAAAAGACTTCAATTATGAGAACATTTCATATCATCAAATTAAGCCTCGCAGCAGCAGTCATTCTGCTCTGTATGCCTGCCAAAGCACAGCAATTGGTAGGTGGAAAAGTGAGCCTTCTCAACAAGGAAGTGAAAAAAACAGGCAATAACGTTGCTGTCAATATGGATTTCAAGCTTGACAACCTTCAGGTGAAAAGCAATAAGGGAACCGTCATCATCCCGATGATCGTCAACCAGCAAGATACGCTCAAAATGCCTGCGGTGGAAATCATGGGACGCAAACGCTACATCTATTACCAGCGCAACAACAAGACTGCCACCCAAAATCCACTTATCGTTACCAGACGTAACAATAAGGAAGCCCAGACCATACATTATGCTTATACAACTCCATATCGCGAGTGGATGAACAACTCACAACTCGTTGTCGGACAAGATGTCTGCGGATGTAACCAAGCTATTGTAGAAAACGGTTTGTTCAGCCGCATCGGTGAAGCCCTGCCAGGACCAATGAAATTGCAATATGCATACGTGAGACCTAAGGCAGAACCTATCAAGAACCGACAGGAAAAGGGTACGGCACAACTCAATTTTCATATCAATAAAGCAATTATCAATACAAAACTAGGCAACAATCAAGCAGAATTAGACAAGATGCGCAAGACCATCGACCTGGTGAAGAACGACGCAGACGTACACATCACTTCGATTACACTACATGGTTACGCCTCCCCAGACGGCAGCTATGCCAACAATGAGAAATTGGCTAAGAACCGTACTAAAGCCGTTTATGACTATCTGCGCAACCTCTATCCAGTGGAAATGAAACTGTTCAAGTTCTCCTCTACTGCAGAAGACTGGCAGGGAGTGCGTGACTACGTAGCCAAGAACAACATCCCGCAGAAGGCAACCGTGCTGAACATCCTCAACAGCAACATGGGACCGGACGAAATGGAAAGAGCGATTGCAGCCAAGGCAGGAGATGCACACAGATATCTTATCAACCAAGTATATCCACCTTTGCGCCGCACCGAATATGAAATCAATTACGACGTAAGACATTTCAATCTCGAAGAAGCTCGCAAGATTATCAAGACCCGTCCACAAAAGCTATCCCTCGAAGAGATGTATGCAGTAGCCAACAGTTACGAAAAGGGAAGCAAGGAATACAATGAGGTATTTGATATCGCCGTAAAGATGTTCCCAGAGGAAGAACTTGCTAATCTCAACGCAGCCTATACTGCCATCGACAGAGGCGATAAGGTAAGCGCAGAGAATTACTTGAAGAAGGCAGGAAATGGTCCGGAAGTGGACAACGCTAAAGGCGCACTTGCTGTTCTGAAGAATGATTATCAGACTGCCAAGACCTACTTCGAAAAAGCAGATAAGGCTGGTTTGAAGGAAGCCAAGATCAATCTTCAGGAACTTCTCAGAAGGATGTAATCAAAGGATGAATATCTATATATATAATGTATAGTAAAAGATGATTATTCAACAAAAGAGGATTTCATAAGTAAAAGATGACTCATAAATTGTAAAGAGAATTAAGTTTAAGAAGGTTTATAAAAAAAGCAAATAACTTTTGCTACAAAATATGCGAAACTTCTTTTTTAGAATTAATGTATAAGTAAAATAATTGTTTAACGTTTTAAGAACTTAAGATTATGAAGAAATTAAATCTATTCGCAATGAGTATGTTAGCGATAGCAGCATTCACATTCAACAGTTGTAGCACTGATGATACAATGTCTCCTACCACTGGTCAGGAAACAGTAGATGCTTTCTATGTTTCTCTCCAAGTAAATGGTTCTGCTGTGACTTCCAGAACTACCCAATCTAACCCTGAGAACGGAACAGTAGAGGAAAGCACCATCACATCTGGTACCATCTATATCTATCAAGGTACAGAAAGAATCTTCAAGAAGACCGTAACGGCAAGTGACTGGAAGACAGCTCCTACCCAGACAACTGCTGGTGAGACCAAGCCTATCAAGGTGAGTGTAAACGACGTGAAAGAGAACACACCATACACCGTTTACTTCTTGGCAAACGCAGATTTAGACTATCCTCTCGCAGCCAATGCAGCATTTGCAGGATCAACAGTCGGAGGTGCAAACTATGCAAGCAACAACCATTTCGTGATGTTCAACCAGAACGACAAGAACAAGCAGGCAGATCACAGTACTGTTACCTTTACAGCAGACAACAAGAACGAGGCTACCCCTGCCATTGCTACCCAGATCTCTCTCGACCGAGTTGTAGCAAGAGTAGATGCTCCTACCGTAGATGTAACCAAGATTGAAAGAAAGCCAGAAACTACCACCAAGAACTTTGAGGATTATCTGGAAGGTGTAGTTTATGACACATACGCACTGTCAAACTTGAACAACAACTCTTACGTAGTGCAGAATTGGACCACAACAGGCAACTGGACACTCAATGCGCTGATTGCAGAAACTGCTCCTTACTACAAGCCAACAACAGAGTACGGTACCAAGTATCAGGCTGGAGGTCTTGAGAATTTCACCACCAACGCCCGTACTCCTAAGAACTATATGTTTGAGAATACAACAACTGAAAAGGATGATGCAACATCAATCTACTTCTGCATCAAGGCCACATTGAAAGAAAGTGCTAAGGCAAATGCAGACTTCACAGATGGCACATTCTATCGCTATGACGGCAAGCTTTACACCCGTATCGCAGATTTGATGGCAGACGAGGAAGTAAGTAACCCATTCGGAGAGCTCACAGCAGCAGAAGTGGTAAATAATATTAAGGATGCAAACGGCAAATTGATCGAGGAAGGCGAAAAGTTAGCAAATTTCCGCAAGGCCAACAACATCGAAGTTTACCGTGAAGGTAAGATGTACTACTGCTACACCATTACGGACAACTACTACGTACGTGAAGGTTATTACTCAATTCTCCGCAACAGCATCTATCGCTTGAATGTGGATGGTATCTACGACTTAGGTAAGGATGTTCCTAATGGACCAACTCCAGACGATATCCAGCCTAACTACTACATGAATGTAACAGTAGCTATCAACCCTTGGGTACTTAACTCTACTAATATTCAGTTGAAGTAACAATCATCAATCTTTCGGGGGCATTGCCTCCGAAAGATTTCCTCCAAAGAATCAAGAACGAAGCCTCCATAAGACAGTGATATAAAACTCACCCCCTACTACCTCCTCCATCCGAAAGATGGGACAACCCACAGAAAGATGGGATTACCCAGTGCTTCCAGTAAAGCACCCCAAAGACGAAATCAACGATGCCCTACCCTAAAAGCAGGGCACTCCAGATAACTCAAGAGAACTTTTCTAAGAATATTAACAATATAAAGATTTAACGATATGGCAAAATTCATCAACAACAACTGGTTTAAATTGGTATGTTTCTCAGCCATAGCACTAACCACAATGTCTTCTTGCATCAAGGAAGACATGGACGACTGCCCGCCTGCAATAAGTAAAGTGGCTCTCCAGTTCGACTATACATATAACGTGAAACAAGCTGACGCTTTCGCCGCTGAAGTTAAGAATATCAACGTTTATGCCTTTGATGAAAACGGCAAATTCTTTGACTCTTATATCGAAAGCCGAGAAAAGTTTGAAACTGGACACACGATGGAAATTACGGGTCTGAAGGATGGGAAATATACCTTCGTATGTCTGGCTCGCGACCGTCAGGTGATGTCAAGAGCAGAAGATGACGAGATGGAGTTCAGCTTTGCTTCGCTTACACCGGGCGTTTCTACCATTGACGACCTGACCGAAAGGATGGGTAAGGACAATGGCGAAGGAATCAAGAACGACAAGGAGTTTGCAGCCTTATACACCGCAAAGACCCAGGTGGACTTCCAGCGGCTGAACCAAAATGGAAACGAAGGTACAGTAGTGACTTCTACACTCAGTTTAATGAAGTGTACCAAGACTTACCGCATCGTATTGCTCCCTTACGAGAACGACCAGGCGGATTTCAAACCTGAGAATTTCGACGTTCGCATCGAAGGTTCTGCTGCATGGCTCGATCACAATGGAGAGAAAGTGAAGAACGAAAGAATCACCTACTTGCCATACAACATGGAGCGCAGAGCAAACTATGACGGTGCACATACCGAGGTGAATGAAGAACCTGTAGATCAGGCCTTGATTTACGATCTCTCATCTTCTCGCATGTTCGAAAGACAGAGTGACAGACGTGCCGTAAGGGATGGTGACAAAAACATATATGATGACAAGCGCATCATTATCACCGATCTGCGCGATAAGGATCACCCTATAGAATTATTCAATCATTCTCTCCCTTGGTTCCTTGCTCTTTGCGGAGAAAAGGTAAACCAGAATTGGGATGATCAGGAATATCTGGACCGTGAAGACCATTACGTTCTGATGTTCTACGTATCGGACAAGAGAGATTACAACATGATCACCAAGGTGAATGTCAATGGTTGGAATGTCAATATCAAAGATACTGAATTAGGTAATAATCAATAAAGAAAGGAGGACGCTATGAATGACTTCATTAAATTATACGAAAGAAGGAATCGAATCAAGACCTTCTTGATGGCACTCACGGCATTGCTACTCTCGCTTATAGCCATCAGCGTCTTCACATCATGCGTCTATGACGATTATGGTCCTGGCACTGCCAATGACGACAGCGAGACCTATTTGAATCTCAGTTTTCTGACTTCCTCTCCTACCGAGTCAAGGGCGGCGATGAGTAGAGCTGATGACTTCGACAGCAACCCAGCCAATCCTGCTACGGAAAGCAGCATCCACAGCATCAGAGTTTGGGCTTTCAATTCCAACGCTACAGGTGATGATGCCATTGCAGTAAGCTATAGAGAAGAAATTCTCACCACTCCTGTCAACGGCGAAACTGCCGTAAAGACAGTAAGCATGAAAATTCCTCGCAAATCGGGAGGAAACGAACTTGAGAATCTCGACCTCTTCATTCTGGCAAATGCGGAAAGCATCGAGGGAATTTTCCCAGAAAATACCGCCAACAAGATGTTGACTCGCAAGCAGTTGAAGGAAATGGTCATCAAGAGTCAGTTCGGCATCAACGGTGAAGGTAAAGCACAGGCATCCGAAGTTCCTGCTACAGGACTTCCACTGTCAAGAGTCATCACCCATATCTCTGTAGCAGACCATGTGGCAGATACAGAAACTGCTGCTGCAGCCAAGAGCGTAATCATCCCATTGGTAAGAGCCGTTTCTAAGTTGCACTTCTTCTTCGCAAGAAAGGCTGATGGAGGAACAGAAGAGGCATTGGTCACCAAGATAGAATTGGACGAAGACATCATACCACAAGCCAGTTATGTCTTCCCTGATGCAACCACCTATGCATACCGCGAGACTGCCGGACTCATCTCCACCCAGTATAATGGAACTACCACCTACGTAAAGTCAAAGGTGACGCTCGGAGGAGTTTCCAACAGATACATTACCAGTGTTGCAGACCCAACAACTTTCCACAGAGGAAGCAGTGAAAAAGCAGCAGAATACATGACGCGTCTGGATGGAGCCAACTTCGTATCCCAGCACCGTACTTATCTCAGAGAGAGCAACCGACCTATCACAGGTAGAATTTATTTCAAACTGAGTGAGGACTCTCCAGAGCAAAGTACCACCTTCACGATACCTTCCAACATGAAGCCTGCAGCACGCAACCACGAGTTGGTAGTCTATGCATACTTCCTCGAAGGCGGCAAGTTGCAAATCAACCCTACCGTACTCGACTGGGAAGATGGCGGAAAGTACAACTTTGTAGATAAGGTAGAAATCCATACCATCGTAGAAGGAGATTATCAAACCCATGACGGAGTCATACAAGTAGCTTTCAATGAGCCTACCTGGGGACCGAAGATTACCTTCGAAAACATCTATACAGGTGGCAGGAAATGGATTCTCCAGAGCAACAATCCAGTCTTTGGATTTGTGATAGCGGGAGACGAAAGTGGAGAAATCAAGAATACCTTGGAAGGCAACGGCAACAAGGAAACCATCAGCTTCTATGTAGTGCCTAAGAAGATTCTTGATATGGCAAATCCACACAACTATCATGCAAATATCTTCTTGACGATCGTTCCAAGCAACAAAGCACTCATCAACGTGGGTGAAGGCGAAGAAAAATTGCCAGGAACCTCTACGGAAATCAGTTTTGTTCAAGTGAAGTAACATTTAAAATGACACCATCATGAAGATCAATTATCAATATAACAGAACCTGGAAAGCAATGCTGACCTTCATCATGGGCGTACTCTTATCCGGGTGCGCTGGGGAAGATGCCTTCAACGATACCATCGGAATGGAAGAGAGCCTCAGCATTTATCCACAGGTGACTGATGCCAAGACAAGAGTTGCATCCGACATGAGCCTCAACGAGGCTAAGTTGGATAAACTCGATGTGAAAATCTTTGGTAAAGCCGACGCAACGCTCAAGTTGGGCAAGACGTTGCCAAGCATGACTCAAGGTACTACTGCTACTTTGGACCAGGGCAACTGGAAAGACAAGAACCAGCTGGTAGAAAATGAAACTTATCAGGTTGTTACCATTGCCAATGCCAAGGAATCACTGCAAGGCATCAATGTCTTGAGCGAATTAGCAGGAAAGACCCAGACGGATGCAGACATCTGGAACTGTCTCTTATACACATCTCCGAGCCCACGAGACTA
>ERZ1026866.1639-NODE-1639-length-11086-cov-12.912519_pt1 | contig 11086 bp, 8 predicted proteins | sample MGYA00380163_ERZ1026866 | MGnify/ENA primary metagenome ERZ1026866 (study PRJEB33269, sample SAMEA4719799) | human gut metagenome | biome: human-associated habitat; feature: organic feature; material: feces | place: Cameroon | collected 2013-10 ...
CGGCGTCAGCCCTTATGTTTCTTGAGGCCACCCGGACGTTAGTCCGTGGCCGTCAGCCGCGCAGCGGCCTTGTGTGTTTCTTATGTAGCTTATGTTCTTATGTTCCCGCGGTAAGCGGCTTAAAAGCCTACCCCTCGGCGTCAGCCCTTATGTTCTTGAGGCCACGCGGACGATAGTCCGTGGTCTTCAGCCGCGCAGCGGCCTTATGTCCTTATGTTCTTATGTCCTTTTGTTTCCCGCGTTAGCGGCTGCCAGGCAACGCCACGGCGTTAGCCCATTAGCATATTAACACATTAGCAGCCCATCAGCCCATCAGAGAGTTCCCTCCCTCCTCAGCGGGTAATTACCGCGCAGCCGTTCAAAGTCATCAGGGCATTGTTTCAGCGCCACACTGTCGCGCACAGGGTCATAAAGCCGCAGTTCCGGTGCAAGCAAATGCCCCACCCCCTCAGGGTAATAAGCAAATCCCTCAGGCAACTCAGGCGCCGACACTGCCTCGAAAGCAGACGCGTCCATTCCAAAATGCCCCGCCACAGCCTCCAAACTCATTCGCGTACCGTTAGCCTTGCCGTCAGCGCTGTAACCCGCAATGTGCGGTGTACCCACAAACACCATGTCAAGCAATTCACGGTCAATGCCAGGCTCATGCTCCCAAGTGTCAATCACTGCCGTGCGCACGCGTCCGGCCTTCATGGCAGCCTTCAGCGCAGCAGTGTCCACCACCTCGCCGCGACTACTGTTAATCACCACAGCCCCCTTGCGCAACTTGCCAAAAAACTCCCGTCCTGCCAAGTGGAACGTAGGATAAGGCTGAGGCTCACGCGTCAGCGGCGTATGAAACGTCACCACGTCAGCCCTTTCAGCCACCTCGTCAAGCCCCACAAAGTCAGGTCCCGACGCCCCCTCATGCGCGGCACGCAGCGGGTCGCAAAGCAGCACCTCCTTAAATCCCAGCCTTTCAGCCATCAGCAGCACCTGCGTGCCCACGTGGCCCACACCCACAATGCCCAGCGTCAAACCGCCAAACACCGTGCGGTCAAGTTCACCGCGCGTCACCCGTGCCGTAGCAGGCAGCAGTTCACCCCCCGCGCGCCAGCACCCGTGTGCAGCCAGTTGCAGCAGCACAGCCTCAATATACTGTGCCACACTGCGAGCGTTACAGCCCGGGCAGTTAGTCCATGCTATGCCAGCCTCCTTCAGCCACACCGTGTCCAGGTGGTCATAGCCAATAGTAGCCGTTGCAATAAACTGAACCTTAGAGCCTTCAAGCAGCATCCTGTCACAGTGCGTGCGAGTGCGCACAATCAGCGCATCAGCGTCACGCACATCATCGGGACCAATTTCAGCCCCCGCCTTATACGTCACGTCACCCAGCAGTTCGGCATAGCCGTGCATAAAGGGAATTTTAGAGTCAATGACCAGTTTCATGTCCTTACGTCTGTTGTAGTAAAGGCCATTGCTGCCAGCATTCGCGCAGCAATGGCCTTGTTCAAATCATTATTCAATGCCACATTATGGTATGGCATCAATATCCTTTTGAGACAGTCCTGTCAGCTTTTCTATCAAGTCATAGCCCAGGCCCTCCCTCTTCATTTCGCTAACCATTTTGTTGAGCGTCTCAACCCGTCCTTCAGCCAAACCTTTAGCCATACCTTTAGCCATGCCCTCTGCCATACCTTTAGCCATGCCCTCGGCACGTCCCTCGTCCTTGGCAGTATCAAGCGAGTTCTTTATGTCGCGGTAAGCCTTCAAGCTATCCTCATATTCCTTCAATTCCGTGTGGGTGAAACTTGCGATTTCGGCTTCCGAGTGATTTATCAGCAGGTCCTTGTTGGGCAACGTGCCGAAATTACGCTTAGATCCAAGACTAATATATGGTTCCTCAGTATATCTCATAATTTGGGTTAGGGGGTTAAGAGGTTAGAGGTAGGGTATTCAAAATCGGCATCAAAAGCGCGACCGTTTTTGGAGCATTTTAAGTTGCCTGGAACGCGCTGCAAAAAACGCAAGCACTAATGGGGGCGACGCGTCTCGCGTCGGGATAGAGAAAGGATGGAAATACAGACTATACTAAATAATAGCTGCATCTTTTCCCGACGCGAGACGCGTCGCCCCCATTAGAGGTAGCGTTCGGTGCTTGAGTCCGTTCGCATGTTTACTTTCCACCGAACAGCCAGAACAACGAATAGAATTCCCCAAAACGACACCATAGGTTAGAGTGTTAGGAGGTTTGCGGGTTTAGAGGTTAGGGGGAAAAGATTACCATAACGTGCCTAACACACAAAGGTTACTTTATAACCTCATAATCTCAACTACCTCACTGCCACACTTATGGTATGGCATCAATATCCTTTTGAGTCAGTCCTGTCAGTTTTTCTATCAAGTCATAGCCCAGGCCCTCCCTCTTCATTTCGCTAACCATTTTGTTGAGAGTCTCACCCCGTCCTTTAGCCATACCTTTAGCCATGCCCTCAGCCATACCTTTAGCCAAACCTTTAGCCATGCCTTCAGCCAAACCTTTAGCCATGCCCTCGGCACGTCCCTCGTCCTTGGCAGTATCAAGCGAGTTCTTTATGTCGCGGTAAGCCTTCAAACTGTCCTCGTATTCCTTCAATTCCGTGTGGGTGAAACTTGCAATTTCGGCTTCCGAAAACAAGTGGTCAAACACTGCGTTGCGCAAGTGTGCAGGTTGCTTGTTGAGTCGGGCAAGGTTCTTCAGCACATATATCCATTTGTCATACAACGTGTCAAGCTCGTCCAGGTTCTTGTTAAATTTAGCCACCTCCACATACTTAAACCTCAACTTCTCGTTGAACACCTTGTGGGTTTCCATGTCAATCAGTGCCACATCATGGCTGATGGAGTCTTTTGCAAAAGCCTCTTCGTGCATGTCAAAGTTGAGCAGAGCCACCACATAGACGTGTGCCAGCTTAAAGTTCCAGTCCTGTCCCTTTGGGGCTTGTTCACGTATGGGAAAGGTTGCATAATACAATGAGCGATCCTTAAAGTAGTGCTGCTTTGCATTCTGCATCTCAACAATAAACTTCTCGCCTCGCTCATTCTCGCAATACACGTCAAAAATAGCCTTGCGTTCGGCATACACGTCGCCCACATGTTCGCTGTTCAGAAAGTGCACATCTTTTACCACCTCCTCACCGTTAAAAAGCGAGTTAAGGAAACTTATCAGCAAGTCCTTGTTAGGCAGCGTGCCGAAAATGCGCTTAAATCCAAAGTCTGTAAGAAGACTTATATAACGTTCCTCAGTATATCTCATAATTATAAAGTGAATTACTGGGTAAAGAGGTTAATAAGTTGCCTGAAATGCACTGCACAAAACGCTACCTCTAATGGGGGCGACGCGTCCCGCGTCGGGATAATGAAAGAAAAGAATACAAGCTCCACCAAATAACAGCTGCATCTTTTCCCGACGCGAGACGCGTCGCCCCCATTAGTGCTAGCGTTTTGTGCTAGCGTTTTGTGCTAGCGTTTGCCGATAGCGTTTGGGACTTTTGGCCTTTCAGACCGTACCCTCAAGCTCAATGCCTCTGGCGGCGTACAGAGTAGCCACCACCCGACGATTTGCCGGTTGAAGCCTTAGGCTGACGCGAACTCGTCTTGGCCGGTTTGCTCTGCTTCGTTGAGCTACCAGTCGACACCTTCGTTGTGCTTGTGCGGCGCGTGCTCGACGTGCGACGCGAAGTAGACGTGCGCCGACTTGTGCGCGAAGCCTTGCCAGCCGCAGCTAACGAGTCAGCCGCCGCCTGCGCCAGCGAGTCGGCACGCAACTTGGCATAATAAGCACTGTCGCGTCCGTAAACGTGCTCCTGCACATCAACCAGCTGCTTCTCAATGCGCTTCTGTTCGCGAATTACCGCAGAGTCGTCCGTGCAATAGTTCGACAGCAAGCGGTCCTGCAAATTCACAGCCTTGTAAATGTCGCCCTTGTAACACTTCATTGTAAAAAAGTCGTCGGCCGACATCATAGCCGCATTATTCAGCGACGAGCCCATCAGCATCAGCTTGCCCAGATAAGGCGCAATGTCGCTCATCTTCACCCAGAACATGGGGTACTGCGCCAGCTCGCCGCCAAAGTCAGCATCGCCGCGTTTCAGCACAGGGCAGAGCGCCGTCACCTGACTGCGGAAAGTAGCCGTATGCTGGTCGTAGTAAGTGCTCTCCTTTACAAAGTAAGCCTTCACCTCGTCCGACGGAATGTCAGCATCGTTCACACGCACCTTGTCACCCTTCGACTCGTAAAAGATGTGGTAGCGGTCCATCAACTGCTTGGCCGTCACCTCGTTCTTGGCCGAAAAGTCCTCGTTGCCGTCAAGCTTATAGTCGTAAGCCTTGATTTGCTTGCGCAGCAGCAACTTAAACAAGTACGTAAACAAATTCTCGCGTCCGTCCTGCGGTGTGGTAGGGTAGTAGAGCACCGCATTCTGTTCCTTGCTCAAGTCGATGGTGCGGTACAAGTCGCGTCGCCAAGCCGCATCAGCCGGCATGGTCTGTGCGGTCGGAAACTCGCGGTATGCGCTGCCTTGCGGCGCGTTGAGCTGTTGTTCCTGTCGTGCTTGCTGTTCAGCACGCCGGCGGGGCGGCTGAGCCTGTGCCACATCAGCATAAGCCGTGGCGCAGAGCAGCAGTACAAGGGCAAATATCTTTTTCATGAGGTTGTGTTAATTTACTATCACTTCGAGACTACCGTTAAGGTTGCGCGCAATGCCGTCGGGACCGATGGCACGCACCTTCGATATGTAGAAACGCTGGCCGCGGCGCAGCTCGCGCATCAAGTTGCGTTGGTTCTCGGTAAAGTTGGCACCCGCCGAGGGTTCGGGACGGAAGTTGCCCATGCGGTCGGCAAACACCGTTTCAAAACTCAGCACCTTGAACGGGATATTGAGCAAGCCGTCGTCTATGGCAGCCCCAAGGCCATGAGCACCGATAATGCTCCCCTTGGCTATGCGGCCACCTCTAAAGCGGTCGGTGCCCACCTGTATAAAGGCCGTCGGGTCGGGCAGTTTGCGCACCTGGAAGGTAAACTGACCCATGTTCTGCGCCTTGCCGTTCACCGTGCCGCTCACCGTAAAGGTCACCTGTTCGCCCACCCTGGCCGGACGTGCCGTATACTTGCCAGGGCCGCGTTGCACAAGCGAGCCGCCCGTCATGGTCAAGTGCACACCCGCATTGCCGCCCGCAGCCGTCACACTGATGGGGTTGTCAAAGCCCGCATAGAGCACATTCATCAAGTCGGCCGCCACCGTGGCACCAGTGGGCGGTGCTATCACATTATACTTCTGCGTAAAGTTGCGGCGAATTACATCGCCCGCAGCGTTAGGCATCAGTATGTAGCCCGAAAAACTGTACTGACCAGGGCCCCCCACCGTAAAGTTGTAAGAGCCGTCCGCCGCAATGCGCCGGCCGTTCACATATATCTCGGGGCGCTGCGTGGTGTCGACAGCCGCCATAAATATCTTGGAGCGGAACTGCTCGCCGGGGTACAGCGTGGTAGCCTCGGCCGACACATAGGCGTTGAGTTGGTTCACGCGTATGTCCTTCAAGTCGATGTTAGCCAGCAGCGTGTGCACCACCTCGTTCTCGGCCTTGCGCACATCACTCTGCAGTTTGGCAAGCATCGTCACCGCAGCCACCGAGGGCATCTCCTCAAACATATACTGCTGCCAGTTCTTGCCCACCGTGTTCTCGTTGCGGGGCACATCAGTCGACAGGTTCGAGGCAATGATAGCCTTTTGCCGCGGGTCGGTCACGAGCGCCAAGATGCGGTTGCGGAACGAGTTGATGGCATCGAACAGCTGTTTGCCCTTGCCCCGTGCCGGAGCCAGCATCACGCGGTTAGAGCCTTCAAGGTCCTCCTTATTCTGCAAGTTGTCGGGGTCAGCGTCCTTGCCGTCAGCCTCACGGGCGATGGCCATACGCAGTTCGCCGGCAAAGTTGTATAGCGAGTCGCTCATACGTTTCACCTCCATGGCCTTGTCGTACCATGGCTTCACCTTTGCCGGATTACCCTTCATGGCCTCGGCAAAGTCAGCGTAGAGCGCTTGGTTCTCCTTCATGGCATTGCCAGTGGTGCGCTTAAGGCTCTCGCCAATCATGGTGAAGCCCTTCAGCACGTCACTCGACACATTGAGCGCCAACATAGCCATTAACACGATATACATCAGGTTAATCATCTTTTGGCGTGGAGATACCGGTCTTTTCTTTACAGACATCTGTAGTAATGTTATTATATATTCAAATTCTTCGCTTGGCGTGGGCAGGCCGCAATAACGTGCTGCAAGAAACGCAAGCACTAATGGGGGCGACGCGTCCCGCGTCGGGAAATAAAGTTGTTGCACAAGCGGATTCACCGAGGCGGGACGAGGCAGCTGAAAAATGCCCGACGCGGGACGCGTCGCCCCCATTAGTGCTTGCGTTTCCTATCATATTGACAGGTTAAAAAGCATATTTGAAACCAGGGAAAGCACTGTTATGCCAAGGATTTGCGCTCTAATGGGGGCGATTTGAAACCAGGGAAAGCACTGTTATGCCAGGGCTTTGCGCTCTAATGGGGGCGACGCGTCTCGCGTCGGGATATTTTCAGCATTTCAACCCATAACCCTCGGCGTCAGCCCTTATGTTCTTGCGGCCACGCGGACGTCAGTCCGTGGCCGTGCGCCGCGCAGCGGCCTTATGTCCTTATGCTCTTATGTCCTTATGTTTCCCGCGTTAGCGGCAGCCATGCCACGCTACGGCGTCAGCCCTTATGTCTCATATGTAGCTTATGTTCTTATGTCTCCGCGCTAAGCGCAAAGCAACCAGCCCCGCGCTAAGCGAAGAACAACGTCACATCAACAAACCCGATTTACTCCGCCTGCTTCGGCATATTCACCGCCATGGCGTCAATCATGCGGCGGTACACACCATTAAGCTCCTCAATGCGTTTGGCCAGCTGGCGCGTCTCCTCATTGATTTGTTCGATAGTGCCCACCTGCTTGCTGATACTCTGAAAGTGCAAGTCATAAGTCTTGTTGATAGCCGTAAGCGTGCGGTTGAGCTGTGCCATCTCCTCACTGTCGTGAGCCAGACGTGCGCTCTGCTCGTCCACCTTGGTAAAGGTGTCGGCCAGTGTGCGCAACTTGGCAATGTATGCCTGCGTAGCCTCCTCCATTTCGGGCGAGAGCACCGCCTGTGCGCGACGCAGCAACTCATCGTTTGCCAACCGTATGATTTCTGCCAACCGCTTAGCTTCAGCGTCAAAGGGTTGGGCGCCAGCCGGCGTGGCAGCCGCAATGGCAGCCTGTGCAGCCTGTGCCGCCTCGGCCGCATTCGGTGCCGCAGCAGCCGTAGCAGCCGCTGTTTCGGGCGCAGCATTACCACCCCCGTTAACAGTAGCAGATGTAGCAGCGGCACTCGGTGCAGCGGCAGCAGCAGCGCCACCACCCACAAAAACCACGCCACTCATGCCCTGAGCCACAGGTTGAGCCGCAGCCGCAGCAGGTTGAGCAGCAGGCTGAGAAACCGCCTCATCAGCTGTCGTATCCTCAATGGTATCCTCGTCAGTGTCGTCAGCCTCCTCGTCGTCATCGGTCAGGCCGAGTCGTGCGGCTATCTCCTCGTCAGTCTCATAGTCGTGCGGCAGTTCCTTGCCAATCTCATCCTTGTCGAAGGGACGGTCAAAGGCCGAGAGGAAGAACACCACCACCTCGGTGCCCATACCCATGAAAAGCATAAAGTTGCCGCCCGGCAAGTGGGTCAGTTTGAACAGTGCACCAAGAATTACGATTGATGCACCCCACGAGTAGGCATAATTAAGGAACGTCTGTCCGGGCACACTATCCATCCAGTGTTGCAAGCGGACTACTATGTTAATCTTGCTCATTATTTCTTCTTCTTGCCATTGTTAGTTGCACTTGTCGTGTTAGCCTTCGACCTCACGCAGCGGAAACCGATGTACGAGCGCGGCTGGTTTTGATACTCCCACGTGCGCCATGCCGAGCGAATGTACGACATGGGGTCCTTCCACGAACCGCCGCGCACACTCTTGCGCTTCAGCACATAGGGGTCCTCCTTGGCAGCGTTGTAGGTCAGTTGCGGATTAAGGTCGGCCATGGCGTCCACACCCGCCTCGGTGTACACCGTGCTGGTCCATTCCGCCACATTGCCCGCCATGTCGAACAAACCGTTAGAGTTGGCGCCATAGATGCCCACGCGCGAGGTAATAAGGTTGCCGTCGTCGGTATAATTGCCGCGGTCGGGCTTAAAGTTGGCATAGTAGCAGCCGTCCTGGCTCTTCGACTCCATGCCCTGCCACGGATAGGGGTTGCCCTCCTTGCCGCGTGCGGCATATTCCCACTCCACCTCGGTAGGCAGGCGGTAGCGCTGAATAAATTTGGCCTGTGGCCCCATGCCCTTGAGCAGATAGTTGGTGCGCCAGGCGCAGAAAGCCTCGGCCTGCTCCCACGACACACCCACCACGGGATAGTCGTTGTAGTTGGCCGACGAAAAGTAAAGCTTCATGTACTGCTCGTTGTTGGCATTTGAAAAGTCGTTCACCCACACCGTCGTGTCGGGGTACACGGGCACGATGTAAGTGTTCAGAAAGTCGTAAAGGCTCGAGAGCGGCCGTTCGATAGTCTGTCGCACAATCTGTCCGTTATCGTCCACATAAGCCGTATCCTTCGATATCATCACCACCTCGTCGGGGTCGGTAGGGTGGTCGGTGTTGAGCGAGCGCTCCTTAGGGTCGAGCCGGTATTTGCGCAGCGCGGCCTTTTCGTAGTCAAACACCTCGTAGCGGTAGTTAAGCTGTTTGGTGTCAATCATGCGCGTGCCGTCAATGGGGTGCGTGTAGTACACACTGTTAATGGCGCGTTCCTGGTCCTCGTTAGGTTTGCGCGGCAGCGGTTTAGCCCAGTTAAGGTGCGGTTTCACGGGGTCGCCGTTTCTGTCCACTTCAATTTTGTACGTTTCATCGCCGCCATATTGCGGGTCGGCCAGTCTTTCGCGAATGATAGAGTCGCGCACCCACTCCACAAACTGTCGGTACATGCCGTTAGTCACCTCGGTTTGGTCCATCCAGAACCCGTCCACCGAGATGTCCTTTTGTGGTGTCACCGTGCCCCACAGCGAGTCATTCTTTTCGAGGCCCACCTTCAGGTAGCCGCGTTTCACCTCCACCATGCCGTATGGTGTTGGTTCGTTAAACGAGGCGCCGCGTGTGCCGGTCACCTCGCCGCCGCTCATCATGGCCCTGCCGCTGCCCATGCACGATGCCATCAGGCCGCACAGGGCAAGAGCCGCGAGTATATTTGCTATTTTGTGTAACATACAGTAGTTGTAAGTACTAATGGTGTTTATATGTATTATATAGATATTGTGTGCATGAGATTTTTGCGAGACCATTTTGTGAAATGCGCTGCAAGAAACGCAAACACTAATGGGGGCGACGCGTCCCGCGTCGGGAAACAAAGCTGTTGCACAAGCGGATTCACCGAGGCGGGACGCCTCGCCCCCATTTGTGCTTGCTTTCCTTCTTATGTCCTTATGTTCTTATGTCTCCCGCGTTAGCGGCTGCAAGGTCCCGCCACGGCGTCAGCCCTTATGTTTCTTATAGTATGGGGCGCAGTCCCATACGCAAATTATGTTTCTTATGTAAACTTATGTTCTTATGTTCCCGCGGTAAGCGTTCAACACCCGCGCAGCGGCCTTATGTCCTTATGCTCTTATGTTCTTATGTTTCCGCGTTAGCGGCTGCCAAGCCATGCTACGAGCCTATTAACACGCTCACTCACTACAGCCACCTCACCGAACGGTGCAAGTTCCGTCCCTTCTTGCCAAGGTTAAGGTCCAGGCGGTAGCCCAGCGTAATTTCGTGCTGTCCGGCGCCCAGCCCCATGCCCGAAGTGTTAGCCTCGTACGAGTAGCCAAGGTCCACACCATGAAACATGCCGCCCACAAAACCCGTCACCGAGTGTTGCGGACTGTAGCCAAGACCGCAGTACAACCGCTTCTTTTGGTGCGCATATTGCAGCCGCGTCGTAATGTCCGCCCTGAAAGCCGAACCATCGTAGCGCAACATGGTAGAGGGTGTTATAGTAAATAACGGACTTCGCAGCCGAATATTGTATGCTGCCGTCAAATTATATAAAGCTTTAACCTTCAGCTCGTTCGTTTCGCCCATTGTCACCGTGGGCGAAGTCACGTGCTGCATGGCCAGTCCCACCTGCCAGCGCCGGTGTGCGTAGTACAAGCCCACCGAGGCATCAAACTTCGATCCGTCGAGGTCAGTAGTGGGAAAAGCCGGGTCGTTAGCATCGCCAAGGTCAGCTTTGGAGCCTTTAAGACTCTCGTTCAGCATGTCCGCCTCGGCACCGATGCTCAGTGTGCCGCCCCACAGCTTGAAGTGGTAAGCATACTGCACGCTGAACCGCTTGTGGCTGAACAAGCCGAAAGCATCGTTCATAAAGTACACCCCCACGCCGTGCCGTGTCTTGCCCAGCTGAAAGGCCATGTCAGCCCCGGCATACATGGTAGAGCCGCCGTCTTCGTAGCCAGCGGCATGAGTCTGCAAGGCCGCATTGATGTTGAGTTGCGGTGTGCGTCCCACGGCAGCGGGATTAAACTGCGGTTCCACCAGCCAGTAGTGCGACAGGGCGGGGTCCTGTTGCGCCCATGCCACATTGCCCGTGGCCGCAAGGGCTACGAGCACACCTATAATATATATATATGTGTGTGTGAGGCGTTGGTGCATCTCAGTTTAGTTGCGGGTGTCAGCTCTATTATTTTATAATTTTTATTGTCACATTTGGCACAGTGCTTTTTCAAGGTTATACCATGTGCGCTGCAAAGTTAATATTAAATGCCGAAGTATGTTGTGCGCGGGCGGATTTTCAGTTGCGGGAGGGCGGATTTTTTGTTGCTCCGTGTGGAAAATCGCTCGCTCGGCTCGCTGTGGCTGCTGTGGAAATGTGCTAATGTCGTGGCGTGGCTGGGCAGCCGCTAACGCGGGAGACATAAGGACATAAGGACATAAGGACATAAGATAACGTTCGTGCTTGCCGCTTACCGCGGGAACATAAGAACATAAGCT